>ERZ827363.4-NODE-4-length-270351-cov-20.272183_pt1 | contig 270351 bp, 235 predicted proteins | sample MGYA00519776_ERZ827363 | MGnify/ENA primary metagenome ERZ827363 (study PRJEB31778, sample SAMEA3449288) | human gut metagenome | biome: human gut; feature: human-associated habitat; material: faeces | place: United Kingdom | collected 2010/2012 ... | reverse complement strand
CTCTTTTTATATAAACCAGACAAAACGCAATTCCGGCTAATACATATTGTATTGATTGCAGACAAAGCTCATTTAAACTTATTGCCCCTATAGATGGTATAAAATGCATTAATCCAAATAGTACTGATGATACAATCACTTTAATTATCAGACTTTTTTTGATAGAGCTGAATATAAACCATCTAAAAATCAGTTCTTCTAATATGGGTCCTATAAATGCAGAAAGAATCATAATAGCCCAATAATGTTCTTTCATTGTCATTCTGAGCGTAATTTCATTTATGCTTTGCTCATTATTTCCGGATGACAAAATAAACTGCATAATACCACCTAATATTGTAAACAATACTATTACAGCAAATGATTTGATATATCCCGAAGCTATTGATTTGATATCATACTGTCTTATCTGTTTTATATCCCTTAAAATACCAGTTCCATAAAGGCTGAATAAAATAACTATAGCTATAAGATTCCATAAATAGTTTGTTATCAGATATGCATCCGAATAGCTCATTGCTTCAAATACCGATTGTATAACAGGCAATATGATATATTTTTTTCCTATCAAGTACCAGGCCGGAAAGATTATCCAGCCAATATACCATTTATTGTTTTCTTTTTTCATTACCATTTCTGCTTTGATTAGCTTTTATTCTGATCTCATTAATTGCCCATGCTAAAAACGGAAATATCCCTGCAACCACCATTGAAACAAGTAAATAGATTGCATTTATTTCCTTTTTTGCAATGCATGATGCTACGAAAATGCCAAACATAATCATAACAACTCCACCCAAATGTTTTACATAGTATTTCCAAAATTCGTTTGTTCTCTCTTCAATCCACTTGTTATCAAAATCATGTTCCTGTTTTCTTTCCATATTCAATATTGTTTTACCTCATCATACCATTTTGCTATTATCAAAATTTTCTTTATGAATAGACCTATTAACGACATCTAACATAATTGTTGTCGCTGCCACCATAATATATGCCCCATTTGCCTTGTACTGCGCTATTGACTCATAAATATAAAACATCGTAGATAAAGCTAAAAATATATAATAAAAAATAATACACATTTTTATTATTTTAGATTCTATTGTTTTATCAAAAATACTTTTTCCATCTTTGTAATTTTCAAAACTTATAAATATCATTACTATAGAAAAACATGTGCATAATATAATTCTCAATGCCATATTATTCTGATTGGCTACTCCCATAATCATTGTTAGTATAGTCGTAGATAAAACAATAACAAAATATAATAAAGCAACTCCTACATTTATTTTATATATTCTACCCACTTTCATATCTATACCCCATAATCTCTCATTAATTTTTTATGCAATACTAATTACTCATTTTTCTTAAAATGGGAATAAACTAAAGCTAAAATAAACCCATATATACCACCAACAATGCACGATAAAAGCATTGTTTGCCAATTATATGAATCATTTTTTTCTCTTAAAATGTCCTGAATATATCATATCTATAATAATTACTCCTAATATATACAGACACAATGAGAATCCATTATTTAAATAATTAACATGGTCAATCCTATTAACTGCTATTCCGATATCACAATATACTATACTATATAATATTATTATGTAGTATACTTTTTTGTAAATTGTTTTTTTATTTCTACATTATATAATGTAGTAAACAGTAGCAATACACTTAGTATTCCTACTGGGTTTGGTATAATTACAATCGATGCAATAAAAGAAAATAATGATATGACATATCCAATTTATATCTGATTTAATTTTAATATGCTATCGCCCCACACAACTAATAATCCAATAAACCATAAACATAATAAAACCAATTCCACAAAATTCCTTTTTTAAGTTGAATTTATTAACATTGGCTTCATCTTTAATAATAAACATTGTTTTGGCTTTAAGTATCACTATTATGGCAGCACTTATTACAAATATAATTTCTGTTAAAATTGTATATCTCCCGCTCGGTATATAAACCGATATTATCGCTCCAAATAAATTAAATGCCATATGCAGATAAATCGCATACCTTACTTTACCTGTAATAAGTACAATATTCGCACACACTATTCCCATAAAAATGGTATATAAAAACTGTTCCAGATTTGCATGTAACATACCAAAAAGCATACTACTTATTAAAATTGCTGTAACCTTGCCATATGGAAGCAATTCTTCCAACAGCACCTTTCTGAATAATAGTTCTTCAAATACAGGCGAAATGATTACAACACATACAAGGAGTATCCATGCCGGTACATTTCCTATATAATTTTCAACAACACCCACATTTTCTGTATGAACCAGATATCGCTTAATAAACTCAAGTATAATATCCGTAATTCCTGACAATATTGTTGTGCCACCCAATAAAACGAGCAGATATCCGATGCCATCCCAAACCGAGAATTTTTTATTTAACGATATTTCATTTATATTGATTTTCCCGATTTCTTTAGTAAAAAGTCTGAAAAAATAAAAATATCCCACGCTGGCGATGCTACCACAGATAACCTTAATTGATTGCATATCTAGTGGTAAATTTAAAGTTCCCATAATAACTAATACTACACCGCTCAATATGCTTGAAAACAACATAGATATAAGCAAAGCTCCACTTATTCGGCTAATTTTTTTCATTTTTAGATTATTCTCCTCGTACAATTCCAACTATTTGTTGCTGTTATTTCTGTGCAATATGACAATTGCCACAATAAGCATTATGATAATAATAGGAATTTGCCTTACAAGAAAATTATATGGTCCGCTGTATCGATATCTTTCTTATCTTGATACTCTCTTTTCCAGCTCATGTATGTATGATAACAAATGCTCTTTTCTCTGTGAAACCGTGTCTAGACCAAATAACTCTGATAACCTTACTGCCACGCTCAAGTCCGAGTTAATAAAAATATTCCATCCTATTTTCAGCCCGCAAAGAATAAACACCACACCTATAACTTTTATTTCCCAATAATAAAAATTTATGCAGAACCATACTCCTGTCAGTTCAAACAAAACTATCCAAAATATCTTCTTTCTGTTCTGAATCTGTATTTCCTCCAGTTCCTTATACTTTCGAAGATTATACTCTAAAGTATACGCCAAATCATAATCAGGCAGATTTGTATGTGCAATCCTTCCCTCTTCCGTAATAATAGTGGTCCGATTCACTCTATAGTCATGTAACATGACAGCCACACTTACACACAACATAATTCCACCAAGCCAAAGCATGTTTTGATACTTTTTGCAATCTACTTCCTGTATACATATGCCCTTTTTCAAGCTGCTAAGTGAAAAATCCGGCACCTGTTCATACCATTCCATAGAAACATCTTTTTCTGGCAACACTTTACCAATTAAATCAACCTTTCCCTCTAACTGTTCTTCCAGATTCTTATCGTATACCTTTACTCTCACATAAGTATTATCCATGTATGGAATATTGTATACATAGTAATCTCCGAAAAATGTCACCTCTACCTCACACTGTCCTGAAGAAACGTCTGAATTGTATTTATCAAGCGGTTTGGACAGATAATCCATTAATTGGAACTTGACATACTCGCCCGGACGCAAAGCTGACTTTTCATAATCCGTGGCATTATCATATTTGAATAATGAAATTCCATTTATCGCAAGTATTATAATACTTATGATTACAAAAATCCCTGCACAAATTGTCCGATAAGATATTGATATGTTTCTTTTCATTGAACATTCCCATAGAATCCTTACTATAAATTTCCATAATGTGAATTAATTATATGATTATGTAATTTTCCCTCACATGCCACCTTAGCACTGGCTTTACTTATTAAAAATGGCCAGTACATTGCTTTAAATATTTTACCACAATAATTACATTTTGCAGAATATGTCGCAAATTCAAATATATAAAAAATACACCAGTTTTATTGTTCATGTATATTCCTCATAATTATCCTTTGATTGTAATGACATCAAACATAAAATTTGATGCCATTACTTTTGTGCATCACCACACAATTACTAATCAACCAAAAATTCTATAAATAGCTGTACCTACTCCATATCCTATATTGTATAGCATAAGTCCAATTATCCCTATAATTAATATATTTCCATAAGTTTTATGTTCCATATACCAACTAATAATTTTTTGCATGTAATACACCTCTTAGATTTTTATTTTTTCTGATCCTTAGTATCTTTATAACCGTTATATGCTCCGAGTGCAAAACATCCAAGACACACAAGTACACCACCAACAACAAGCCAAACAGCACCACCGTCAACATCTAAAAGTTCTTCTTCATCCATAACCATAAATTCATTATTCATTTCTATACTCCTCGTATTATATAGTAGTAGTTTTTATAGACCCTCTCCAAGGTCTTTACAACTATTAGGTCATAGTCCATTCTTTACCTCTTCTGTAGGTTCGACTATGATATATAAGATGCTGTGGATTGGTTTTATTTTTCCTACCACTTGATGGTTTTAGGAAGGCTCCAACCACAGTCTCTTTGTTCATTTGTTAATCAGTTAGATACCGCATGACGGTTTATTTAGAACGAGGTTACAATCGCAAGGAGCACCCTGTGGTTCTAAAACAGCATTAATACATTTCAAAGGAGATTTATTATGATTTACATAGGAATTGATGTTGCAAAGGATAAGCATGATTGCTTTATCACCAACTCTGATAGCGAAGTGTTGTTTAAAGCATTTACCATCTTCAACAACTTAGATGGTTTTAATGATCTTTATCAAAAGATTGAATCCGTTATGGATGATGTGACAAAAGTAAAAGTAGGACTGGAAGCCACTGGACACTATAGTTACAATCTCCTTGGATATCTCATTGATAAAGGTCTGCCCACCTATGTTATCAATCCGTTACATACAAATCTGTACAGAAAAAGTCTAAGCCTTAGACAGACGAAAACGGATAAAGTAGATGCCCGCACGATTGCTTCCATGCTAATGTCTGATGTGAACTTAAAGTCCTACTCAGAAACATCTTATCACAACGAAGAACTAAAGTCATTAACCCGTTATCGTTTTGATAAGGTAATAGAACGTGCTAAGTTAAAATCTTCCATTTCAAGACTTGTCTGTATACTATTTCCTGAATTGGAAAAATTAGTTCCAACACTTCACATGGCATCTGTTTATGCAATGCTTTCTGAATTTCCCGGTGCAAAACAGGTGGCAAATGCTCATCTTACAAAGCTTACCAATCTACTTTCTGAATCATCAAAAGGTCGATATGGTAAAGAAACTGCCATTGCATTCAGAAATGCTGCAAGAACCTCAATAGGTTCAAACATGTCGGCAAAATCCTTGGAATTGAAGCATACCATCAGTCTCATTCAGGAACTCTCATCTGAAATTGATGAAATCGAAAATGAAATCAAGTCTATTATGGATGAAATCAATTCTCCAATACTTAGCATTCCCGGCATCAACTATCGTATGGGTGCCATGATCATTGCTGAAATTGGTGATTTCAACCGTTTTAACTCTCCTGATAAAATTCTGGCATACGCTGGATTTTCACCTTCCACATATCAGTCGGGACAACTTGATGGAGCATACTCTCATATAGAAAAACGAGGCTCCAGATATTTACGTTATGCTTTATATAATGCTGCCAAATATGTCTGTATATGGGATCCAACATTTGCTGAGTATTTAGCAACGAAACGAGCTGAAGGCAAGCATTACAATGTTGCCATATCTCATGCTGTCAAAAAGCTGGTTAGGGTTATTTACCATCTTGAGAAATCCAACCAGAAATACATCAAATCTGCTTAAATTTTTCTAATTCAATACTCCTTTTTGAGCACCTGCAACGATGCTCTTTTTGTCATGCAGTTTTCAATGTTCAATGAACTTCATTTATTTCAATATCTATATAAAATACATTTCTGTACTTTACTCAAAAATAATTATTTTAAGGCTTGACTTTTAATAGTTAGTCTTTACTTTAATCTCTATATATTTTATAAAATTGTACTGCAAGAAACATAATTCACTACAATAATTAGTTACCGTTCTAATTCTTCTACAAGTTTTATAACTGTTTTTAAATTAACTCCTAATTCATTCTCCTTATCAAACTCTATAGTTTTCTGCATTTTTCAATTTTTACGATTTCTAATATTTCTTTTCCCATAATATAAACCCATTTCATTTTTAGTATATTTTTAATACCTAATAAAATTTAGTCTGTAATCTCAGTTATAAAATCTCCAATAGTTATATTCTCATATTCTTTACTTAATATTTTCTCAATATCTATTTCTTTGTCTAATCCATTTTCCAAAAATACAATTAAAACCATAAATCCTATAGAATCAATTCCCAAATCTAACAACTTTGAATCTATATTAATATCTTCATATATATTCAATTGTTCTTTCAATGTCTTGTTTATAATATCTAACGCCTTTTTATTCATATCTAATCATCTCCAATTTCAAAAAAATTAGTGAGAAAACTTGTTTCTAATTCTGGGTGTATTGATTTCATTAAATTAATATTTTTTTCTATTTGAATTTTATAAAAATTTTTTTTTCGTTTATGAGGTATATGAAAACTAAAGATCTTGTTGTTTATAATAAAATTTATTCCATATTTATAAAGACGATATCCCAACTCGTAATGTTCAAACCCCCATTCTTTAAATATTTCATTAAATCCACCCAAACTTTGAAATATTTCTTTATCTATACTAGAATTTCCCGCTAAATAAGCTAACCATATAAATTCTCCATTATTATTTTTTTCTTCTAAATAATAATTCTGAATTTTTTTATAAAATATTGGATTTCTCGACATTTTTAATATATAATTCCAATCAAACTTAGATTCTTCTATTTTTTTATACGAACCAAAATAATCATATGAATTTCCAATTATCACTTCTTTGCGATTTATTTTTTTCCACATATGTTCTCTTACAAAATTTATATAAGGTATTCTATCTGCATCACAAAATATTATTCTTTTTCCTCTACTATATTGAACTCCTTTATTTCTTGCTACTGCTCTCCCACTATTTGTTTGATGTATTAATTCAATGTTTAAATTATATTTTTCACATAAAACTACTCCTCTCTCTTTTGACAATAAATCTGTTGAACCATCATCTACAATTACTATTTCATATTCATCTGAATCAACAGTTTGTTCCTTAAATCCTTTAAGCACCTTTTTTAATTGTTCGTACTGATTGTATACTGGTATTACTACACTATTATTAATTTTTGACATTTTTTGAAATCCTCTTTTCATAAATTTCTTTTACACATTTCCTCATGATTTTTCCATTTAAATTATAAGGGACTTTTTCAATTTTATAAAACTCATCCGGTATCTCATAAATTGCCAATTTTTTATTACAATATTCTCTCAATTCTTTTTTATAAATTTTATATGGTGATACATATGCGCAAACAATTCTTTTTCCGTAAATATGATGTTCAACCCCAAAAACGACACAATCATCAATTTGTTCATGTTGTTTCAAATTCTCTTCTACTTCTTCCGGATATACATTATGTGCCCCATGTATAATCATATTATCAGTCCTTCCTACAACAAATAACTCACCTTCTTCATCTATATAGCCCAAATCACCTGTATTCAACCAATTCTCATAATACGATTTTCTACTACTTCCACTTATATACCCATTCATTATAGATATTGTATTAACATGAATAATTCCAGTGGCATAATTAGGAAGTTCTTCACCTCTCTGGGAAATTATTTTTAGTTCCACACCTTTAATAGCTTTTCCTACTGAGCCGAGTTTTTGATTTGAATTCAACGCTTGTGCTGTTACTCTTGGTCCTGCTTCCGTTAAACCATACACATTTATTAGAGATACACCTTTGAATATTTTTTTTGCCAATTGCAACATGCGCTTATCAACTATTGAGCCACTAAAAAAAACATATTTCAAACTATCTAATTGATATTCTCCTTGACATAAAAATTTTAAATAGATGTTTAATAATGTAGGGTTAATACACCATATAGAAATTTTATATTTTTCTATATTTTTTAGAATGCTACGAGGCGTCACTATTGTAGAATTAACAATTATTCTCATATTAGATTTCAATCCTACAAACAGTTCTCCTATTACCGTTGACGAATGTGCTAAAGATTTAGTTATCATTATTGTATCGTGCATTGTAGGTTTCATATAATCTAATATTCCTGCAACATTATTATTTATAGCCTTGTATGACAATTTTATCCCTTTGGCTTTTCCTGTGCTTCCTGAACTAAAGAACACTAATGCATCTTTACTTGAATAAATATTAGAAATTTTTTTATATTTTTCATAAATATAATTTGGAATTTCATTTACTGCATCATTATTACTCACATAAAAGTTAATATCTATCGGAACATCTATACTATCTTTTTTATTTTTAGATGTTTCCAAATAGCATTTCTTTATTCCAAGTTCTTTTAACATATTTAAACTTTTACTTAAGGGAATTCTCCAATCAATAATTACCACAATATTTCCTTCTAATAATATATCTAACATTAGATCTATATACTCGACAGAATTATCACCAATAATGCCAATCATCTCATTCACAGTCGTTCTCCTTACTTTAATAATATTATCTCTCTAACATACTTCTAAAAATATCACGTTGCTTACAATAGTACACTTTTAATATTATTACGTATCTTTAAAATCTTTTGCATAATCATAAAATAAACTGTTATATTTGGTCTTTGACAATTAATATTGCTCCCAATTTAGCATTTTTTTATTTCTCATAATCTAGCAATAATTTTTAATAAACGACATATTATATCAATAATAATTTCACCTATTTCCACAACTATTAATTTATTATTACACTACAATAATTCACTATTCCTTTTTTTAGATTATATACATCCCTTCATCTCATGAATAAAACAATCAGGATCTCCATTAAATCTATTTCCCTTCTTTACTAAAGCCATTGCTGGACAACCTGCACATACATTATAAAATTTACAATTCCCACATCTAGAATATTTACTCATTTCTCTATATTTACAATTGTTTTCACTTCTTATAATTTCAACTAAAGTTTCTTTAAATACGTTTCCTATTTTTGCTTCTTTTATTTTTCTACATTTTGCAATATCTCCATTGTTGTCAATGATATAAACATTACGTGTAGAAGTGCAATTAATTGAATTCTTCTTTTCCGACAAATACTTATAAATTTTTAAATCTATACAATCATTTTTTAACAAAAAAGGAAACCATATATGTTCTTTAAATTCAAATCCAATTCTAGGAATAACCCTTCCATTTTCAAGTTGAACATAAAATTCTTCTGTATTATACATTTCGTTTAAATACTCCAGCTGCTCCTCCATTATTTCTTTTAACTCTGATTTATCAATTAATAATTCTGAGTTGCTATCAGTCCATAATCGAGACCATGAAAAAACATCGATGATGTATTTATTATCCACAAAAAATTTCATCAAAGGGATAACTTGATCCTTATTATTCTTAGATAACGTCATATGTACTCTAACATAAACCCCCGCCTCTTTTAACAAAGCTATTGCTTTCGTAGTTCTTTTAAAATCTCCTATTCCTCTTATTGAATCATTAACATTCTCTAATCCTTCCAAGCTTAAATACACTCTTTCAACATTACATTGTTTCAATTTTGCTATTGACATATTTGTTATCTGATGAGAATTACACTTTAATCCTATCGATACACCTCTGTTTTTGCTATATTCTAGTATTTCATATATTTTAGGGTGTAAAAGAGGATCGCCTCCTGTAAAATCTATTAATGGGGTTAATCCTGTTTTTTGGGAAGCTAATACAATTTCATCAACAATATATTTACATTCTTCATAAGAAAGTGTGCTATCTATTAATTCTAAATCATTAAAATAGCAATGTTTGCAACGACTTTCACATAATCTTGTTATATGAATTTGAAAATATAATTGATTCACTGAATGCTCATAATATGAAACAAACCATTTATTTGCATATTCTTTTAATCTGTTTATCATAATTATTCCTCCACTGTATTGCTTGTAGTGTCATTTTTTAATTCAATAAACCCTAACTCTAATAATTTTTTTATCTGTTCTTCATAATAATTCCAGTCATATCTTTCTTCCTTAAAAGTAATTACCATATAATTTATTACATCTCTAACAGATACTTGCTTTTCTATATACTTTATTAATTTCCAAATTATTGTATCAACTTCTATTAAGTGGTGTGATGATAAATTATATACCCTAATTCTATTTTTTTTATAATCAACTATACTATTTGCCTCTGATATTTGTATTATAGTTTCCATATTTATTGTTGATTTTTCTTTATCATTGCATTTCCATATTAATGTATTTCTACTCGTTTCACTTAATCTATAGAAAATAAATACTGGCAGTATACAATTTGTAGGCATCCATGGATACAAAACTTTTTTCATAATTCCATTTCGTTCTATATCTAATAATTCTCTATTAAAAACACTTTGCTTACAATTCCATCCAACAATATTTCCCAAATAATACTGTGGAGAACATGGAAACTTGATTTCTGAAATATTAAATTTATAGTAATTTTTAAATAACTCACTTGAGACATCTAATCCTAATATATTTATATTAAATGTCATAAGTGGATACTTTTTATTGAGCTTTTCTAGGAACTCATATGTTTCATAACGCTCATCTGATGTCTCTGTTGGGAATCCTACTATCATAGGAAAATGTACAGAAATTCCACTATCATTAAATTTTTTAACAAGTTCTTCTATGTATTCATTTTTAATTTCTGTAGCAAATTTTTTCATAAGTTTTCGTATTCTATTATTTGCCGTTTCAAGACCTAACCTTATTTCTCTCAAGCCTGCCTTATACAAAAGGTTGAAATCAATATTTTTATATTCATAATCTATTCTTGAACGTATTTGCCAAAAAATATTTATATCCTTTTCTAATAATTTCTTTGCAAACTCTTCAATTGTTACTGGTGGTATTGCCTCATCTATAAACCAAAAATATTTGCATCCATTCTTGTACATATTTTCGATATGTACAATTACTTTATCCACATTTGAAAATGAATCACCATAAGAAACTTCATCATATTTTTTATTAATTCCGCAAAATGTACATTTATTCCAAAAGCATCTTGAATTAGGCCATAATCTAATATTTGCCAACTGTGATGCTGCAATATTATTCGTTATTACATTATTTTTTCGTCTTGTTACAGTCCAATCATATATATTTTTTTCTGTAATATTGTTTTTTGTTTGTATGACTTCTTTTTTAATATTATCCCAATACAAAATATTATTAACACTACTCAAATCTTGTTTATTAAGAATACAGTTATATAAATTTTTCATAGTATTCTTATCATCATCTAAAATTATACTATCAATTACTTCAAATAATTTCTTATTCATTTTCAAATATTCTACAATCTTATTTAACGAGTAATATTCTGAAGAATGACCAACGACACATATATGTACATCAGGATTTGCATTCTTAGCAAACAAAGCAAGCGTGATTGTTGATAGTCTTATTTTTCCTCTCAACCAAATTAAATTTGGTTTTTTTTCAAGAATAATTTGTTTACAATTGTCCTTTAAAAATGAATAATATGGATTTTGAGATGGATTTAAGGCATTATTTATCATTGTTTCTGAGGATATTTCATCAACATCAAATCCATCTTCAATGGTTAAAGTGAATGGATTACTTATATATTCCGAATACATATTACAAAATATTTGCAAAGTTTCTAAATATGAAAAAAATTCCTTTTGTGTAAGTGAATGTGATGATAATACAATTGCTGCCTCTAACACACTTTTTTTAAAATATTTAGGATTATTTGCTACTGCTTCATATTTTAAATTAAAAGTACTATGTTTCCTTTTTTCACTTATTATATTTAAAAGCAAATCAATCGTTTCCTCTGATAATATTTTTGCCCAAAAAAACGAATTAATATTTTTCAATACTCCTATTCCTTCATCATCTCCTATCGGTTCCGCCATACTTAATAAATCAGGATTATAAAGTTCTTGATACAAACCTGTTATTGGATAAATATTCATTTCTACCATCATTCGTTCTCCTTCCAAAATCATAAAATTGCAATCACTATTGTATTTCTAATATAAATACTAATATTATGCTCATAAACATTTAATGTTACTCATTATCCATTCTATTGTCACTTCAAATACTTCCTCAACTTGTTCACTCTCATTAAACAAATGATTTGCTTTTTTTATTATAAAACTGCTTATATTTTTTTTATCCATAAGTCCTTTATAAAATAAATATTTTCTAATATCTTTAGTTAATTCATCATCTTCACCAAATATAACAAGTACTTGTTTATCAATTTTTTCAAAAATTTCTATAACATTTTCTGCTTCTATTTCTCTAATTAATTCTAGATTTATTGCTACTCCTAATAACTTTTTTATAGGCTTTCTATATAATGGATGTAATGATAATTTTCTTGAATTCATATTTGTATTGACTTTATTATTACCACTAATAATATTAAAAATTGGATTCCAAAGAATTATTCCGTCCACAATTTTATTTTCTGCTATGTTTAATACATTTCTTGCCCCATCACTGAATCCTATAAGTACAATTTTTATTTTTTTATCATAAAAACAAGCTTTTACATATTTGCAAACATTTAAAGTATCATCAATTCTTTCTTTTATACTTGTTTTTTCAAAACTTCCATCGCTAACTCCCACATTTCTATAATCAAATCTTACTAAATTGACTCCTTTTTTTTCTAAACTTTCCCCTAATTTTACTGCCATTCTATGTTGTATTACTCTATTACCATTCATTCCATAACACATTACAAGTACTATAGGAATATCTAACTGATGATTTGCCACATGAAATATTCCTAATATTAAATCTTCATTGCTTTTAAACTGAATCGGTATTCTCATATATTTGTCTCCTTACTCATTCTAATAATATTAGAAATTGTATTCATAATAAACTTATGTTTCCAGCAAATATCACGTGGAAATGCATAACCTTCATAAAAATCAAGAGTTTTATATTGCACTTTAGAATAATCATAATCTATATTCACATCGTTGCATTCTGCATTTGCACTAATCCATACAATATTTCTATATGCTGTAGTTGCCCACTTATTTTCTTTTAATGTACTTATTATTTCCTGTAAAAATTCTTTATTGACTTTTTGTGCATAAATATTATCTGGTTCAGCCCCTAACATAGTTATTATTTTTGATAGACTTTCTTGATTTTCTATTTTCTCGAACGCTTGTATGTCTTTCGTAATATTCAATACTTGTTCTATTTTTTTCATTTCGTCTCTTTCTAATTTTATGGGACTAATCCCTATTATTCCATCAACATCATTTAATATATTTTGTTCACATATGAGCTCTAAATAAAATCCTCTACATACAATGTATACTTTTTGTTCTAAATCTCTTTTTAAATACTTGACTGCACTAATAATATTTTCTGTAATAATTTTACAATTCAGTTCCTCAAATTTCCCACAACTATCTCCATGCGCAAATAAATCCAATTGCATTACACAAAATTCATTTTCTAGCAAATAATTCGAGGTATCACATAAAAAATAATCTATGTCGCATTTTGATTCTCCAAATCCTGGTATTAACAAAACACTGCCTTTATTTTTTTTATTTTGGGGATATCTCATTATATTAAATATACTTATTTCTCCACTTTCAATAAAATTTTGACTAACTATAGTCATATTGCAACTCCTTCTCTATTAATTACAATCTAATAAATTTATGCATTTTAGACTCTTCACATTTTTATGTAGTATGTTCTAATATAACTTGTCAGTCAATTTGTCTTACGATTATTTTTTCATTGTACACACTATATTTTTAATCCTATGCCTAACACATTATTAGTAGCGTAATTAAACTAACTATTTCCAGTAAATTAGAAAAAGATTTTTACACTTTCTTTAATAAATTCTATAAAATTTTTGTTCCTCTAAAAATTTTTCATATTAAAGTCTGTAATAAAATTCCATTTAATACATAAAAATTGACAGAATCTTCATATCCAAGTAATAAAATTTTCTCCAAGTCTTATGAATAACATTAAACTATACCTACCGTATCGCTCGTATATTCTAAAAATCACCTCCGGCATAAAATGTAATATTCTTGCCGGAGGTTTCCACGACATTGTGGTGTCTAGCTAATGTAAATAACATTTTAAATATATTTACACTCTTCGTTGGCTTCGGAATTAGCAGCTTCCACCGCCGCCGCCTCCTCCGCCTCCGCCTCCGCCGCCACCGCCGCCGCCTCCGCCACCGCCGCCGGTACCAGAAGAACTACCTCCTCCGCCACCACCACAAAAAGCGGTAAGCATAGACGTGTCAGAACGACTTGTTTCAGCATCATCTGAATGCAAAAGCATCGATGTTTCCATACTGAGGACTCGGATCATTTTATCACCTCCTTATCTAGCACTATTATGTTGCCACTGTAGCAAAATATATAATAATCTTCTATAATTAAAATACTAATATAGAAGATAATTATCACTTTTAATTTTTTATTATCTTCACAACCACACCTATAATATTATGTAACTGTATAGGTTTATCCTCATAAACACAACTATCTCCTTTAGTAATTACAATGGGCACACCACCACAATAAAAGAACCCGACTATTCTGTGCACAAAGTATATTTTATTACAATCCTTATATAGTATTATTTGATTAATATCTAAAGATTCTATTCCCCTTTTTACAATCAATTTATTCCCATCTGCAATTACTGGATACATACTATCTCCCTTTGCCACACATTCAATATATTCTTCATTTGTGTCTTTAACCATTTCATATCCTTTCATCCACTATCATATTTAACTGTAGTGAATAATAACTATTTGTCAGCAACACTCTTAACACTTTTATCTGATTGTAATCTTATTTATGATCTTTAGAAATATACAATAGTACATATTTCCACTACTTTTAGGTTTACGCCTATATATCTAACTTAAATACATTAGTTATATTTACTTTTTTATAAAAATTAATAAATTAACACTTTACCCAAATACTCAAGACACACTATTATAAATCCTTATACTTCATATCGGCTGTATTATTCCATGCTATTTTAATTATTTATTTCTAATAATTTTTTCTATTTAAATCATAATTCCATTATATATTTGGCACTTTAAGAAAATATTAGAAACACCAAAGATTTTATTCAATAACTGCCTCTATAGACTAGTTTGTACAATATGTCATTCTAATCTATACAACACTCCTCTAATTTTTTTATCTAATATGATTTACCAGATCTTTATAATCGAGTAGGATGTAAATAATTATTTTACCTAACGAACACAACCGTATGTACTGTTCGATATCCGACAATTCTTTAGTTTTCAGCAATCCTTTGGTGGGCGAACACTTCTACACACTCTTTCTATTCCGCAGATACCATTTGAATATAGTCCCCATTATGAAATTTCTTTTCTTAAATCCATCCTTGATTACATTCATTTATCACAATCAATTTTAAATAGTTATTGTATTTCGGGTTGTTAGACAACCTTATCCTTAACTTTAGTCTGATTTGATTTCTGTTTGTCATACCAGATATTTACCTCCACCTACCTTCAATTTTTTTCCTCACAATGGACACTCTTGGTCTTGATTATATTCTTCCCACTACTAGAACGGATTATGACTTTCACCTGTTAGAAATTTGCACTGCAAAGCTCACAAAAATAGACTCTATATCACATTGATATAGAGTCTATTTTTGCGCAACTTAATCACCGAAAACTGTGCATAATATTCTTTTATTAGTATCTTAATTTATGTTATTATGATAAGCTATTTTCATTTAACTTATATTTACATCTACATCTATTCTTTTAAAGCTTCTACAAGTCTTTCCATCATTTCATCGGTAAAAAATTTTATTGATGGAATATGTATAAAAACAACAGGGCATTTCATTTTTATTAGCATATAATAGTATGCTTCATTACATAAATAATGTGTTGGTTTTTCAGAAACACTACTTCTTAATTTGTATCTTTTTAACTTACAAATTAATTTATCAATATCTGTTTCTGTATAAATAATTTTTCCATCCTTCTCTGCACATTTTTCTATTCGCACAGATTTTTTTAGTTTTTTATCTAAACCAAACATATATACAAATTCATACTCTTTGTCTATAGTTTGTATATCTCTTTTTAAACCACTAAATGAATTGGTTAGAAAAATTTTTTCTCCATTAAAATGATTAACTAATTTATTTGATGAATTATAACTCCCTTTAAATCCCACATATAATACACTCACCACTAATTAACTCCCTTCGTATATTTTAATTTTCCTAATTTAATAATTCCAACACACATTTATATTAACATCGTTTAGTAAAAGTATCAATTTTTTCAAACCAATATTTAATGTTCTTCTCTAATTATTATATTTACAATTATTAATTAAAATATATTTTTATTTTACTGTTCAATATATTTTTGTAAAAGTATTTATATATAATAACTTCTTTCCATTTGTTTTATCTATCTCACAACTATTTTCTTATCTGGTATAACATACAACACTTCCTTCAACATTACGTTTATTATCTAAATTTGTTAAAATTTTTCCTCTATATATTTTAGTCATCTCCCCATACAACTTTTCCCTAAACTCTTTTGTCACTGGAAAGCATATATCCTTATATACTGCCTTTCCATCCTTATCTTTCTGCTTTGTCTTATATGAGGGCATTGCCACAAACACATTCTCCTTTCCCTGAATCAGTGTCACGTTATTTATTACAAATTTGTCATCCAAATAAATTCTTGCAAGACCTTTTATATTGCTCCCCTCTCTTTCGTACTGCGTAACTTTTACTGTAAACGGTGGCTCCTCTACCTCATTTTTTTCTGTATTTAGCTCATTATTTTCTTTTCCAGCATTCTTATATCCTTCAATTATTGCATCATACAATTCTGTACGGAACTCCTTTGTTATAGGATTGCATATATCCTTAAAAACGAAATTATTATGCTCATCCACCTCACTGCTTCTATACCTTGGCATTGATACAAACAGATTTCCATTGCTATTTTCAAGAATAGCAATGTTTGTAATTTTAAATGACTCACCAAATACTACTGTTGCAAACCCTCTTAAATTTCCTTCATTTTTTCTTACTTTATTTACTTTTACTGTATACTTCATTTTTTTCTCCTTCTCTACTATATATTTCTTCTTTTTCTGTTTCTTTTATTTCTTCACCAATATTCTTTTCCAAATCCAACATAGAATTTAATTCTGCCTGACGTTTTAACTTCTCCTTAAGCTCTTCCTCATAAACAAAAGGCTTTTCATATTCTATTTTTGAAGATTCTAAATCTCTTTTATACTGTTCTATCTTCTTTTTTAGAAACTCTTCATTTTCTTCTATGTTATTAAACATATTATCCAGCTTTATCATATTTCCAACAGCACTTGTAGACATTTCTGCCTTATACTCGTTTTTTCCCTGAAGTATTAAGAAATTTATTCCCATATAATTCTTTTCAACCAACAGATTAAATCCTCTGAACTTTCCAATCTCATAAGTATCACCTGCTTTATACTTGCTTATCTCTTCAAGCATGGCTGTCCCTCCATCGTTTCTCTCGGTATACAACATATTACCTATTGTTATTGAAAACTCTTCGCTTTTTACACGCTCAGCATTTCTAAGTTCAATGTCCTTTCTCACACATTCAATTTTTTCTTCTGCTGCTTTAATTAATTTAGGAAACTTAATCATAAAATTATCCTGAAAAGTATATCTTTGGCTGTCATAAGATGCTTTCAGTACTTTTAATCGCTGTAATTCATTGTCAACTTCCATTTTTTCTTTTATTAATGGATTTCCTGTAGCAACTGCCTTTATTTCTGCATACGACAATGTTGCCTCATCTATGTCTTCACACGTTCTTGATACAGCCCTGCTCGTCATTATCTGACTAATAAATCTCTGCTTATTCTCTACCAGTGACCATGAATACGCATCAAATGTTTCTTTTGTAACATATCTGTATACTGCTACTTCTTTATTTTCATTTCCTTGTCGTATTCCCCTTCCCTCTCTCTGCTCAATGCTCGACGGTTTGTCGAGTAGGTCAGCGGTATTACTATCGCCTTCCCCTCTAAGAACCGTGCGTGAGAGTTTCCCCTCACACGGCTCAAGCAATTCTAAGCATCTACCAATATAGATGCCGGCTAGTTCACTAACGATTTTGTTTATAACATTTATCGTGTACTAAGTATTTAACACAATTACCATCAATTACCTTTTCACGAACATTCCATTGGATTTCAGCAGTTATCTTTTCTCCGCATAACGGACAAACTCTATTCTGCTTATTCCAAAGGTATAGCAAAGATTTTCTGCCTTTCAGAGATTGTGTCATCTTATATGTCATTCTCTCCTCAAAGTAATCTTTCCACTCTGCATCAAACGGATTTGCTTCACTCTTTATCTTTTTATGCCTAACAATCTTCGTTTCAAAAGCGAGCTTTAATGGAAAAACATCTTCTTTGTTGTTTTTGTTCAGTACAACAAGAAATCTCCAATTCCGTCCTTTGTATGAATGAAAATATCGGTTTAACACCCATTTCTTACTCTTTTTCGGATGTCTCCGCTTTGCCCACTGCCATAGTTTGCGATAAATTTGGTCGTCAACCCTCTGAAAAATCTCTGATGATACACCACTTTTATAATAATTAGCCCATCCCGTAATCTTTGGATTTAAAAGTCTTATCATTGTTTCCTGCGTACAAGATTTGTTACTCTCAATCGTATATCTGATACTGTCAAGAAATTTCTTTACACACTTTTTAGATGGCTTTATCAAAAGTACATTATTGTATTTCCTTACATTAAAGCCAAGAAAATCAAATCCATCATCAATATGCGTAATAAGAGTCTTTTCCTCTGAAAGTTCCAAACCTCTTTCTGCCAAGAATGTTACCAACATCGGCTTGATTTCTTTTTCCAAGACATCACGTTCTGCACTTGTGATGATAAAATCATCAGCATAACGCACTAAATTTACCATAGGAGAATACTGCTTTCCGTTCCTTGTATGGCGATAATATTTCTTTGCCAACATAGGTTGAATGCCATCTAATACCATATTTGCAAGTGTTGGAGAAATAATTCCCCCTTGCATTGTTCCTTCCTCTGTTTTGTAGAGTTCTCCTTTAAAAATCACTCCACATTTCAGCCATTTTCTTAAAATATCTTTATCCATAGGGATATTATTTAATAACCAGTCATGGCTGATATGGTCAAAGCAACCTTTAATGTCTCCCTCTAAAATCCATTTTGGAGAATAACCGTGAGACAGTACCATATGGCACTGTTGAATAGCATCCTGACAACATCTTTCCTTACGGAATCCATAGGAATGTGCATCTGCCGTAACCTCCGCTATGGGTTCAAGTGCCAGCAGATACAATGCCTGCATAGCTCTATCCTTCATAGTCGGAATCCCCAAAGGACGTAACTTACCATTCGCTTTCTTAATAAAAACTCTGCGTAATGGCTGTGGTTTGTAGCCTTTCCTTTTTAAATCAAGAATGGCTTCATACTTTGCTTTCCCAGTTGTCCATAGAACACCATCGACACCTGGAGTTTTCTTTCCTTCGTTAGTTGTCACTCTCTTTACTGCGATTGCCTTTGCAGAAAAGGAGTGTGTCAGCGTCCACTGCAATGATTTAACTTTGCCGTGTCTGCCTTCCTTTCTAGCCTTTACAATACGTTCTTGTAGCTTTTTAACCTCTCGTTCGCATTTCTTCCAATCAATGGATTTCCATGCAAATTCGTAGTCAGTAGCCGCACACGTTGTTTTATTAACGCTCATTTGCTTTGCTCCTTTCAAAAGTTCTATAAGTTTCTTTTAATGAATCACCTTGTAGAAGTCTGCACTCTTTCGAGTTAGGGCAAATTTTGAACCCCTATCCACTCTATTACCGAATGGCATTTGCTTTTTCTACAATCCCATACCTGCATTCCCATCGGCATTCCTTACGGTCTGCTTTCCTTTATAATAGGAGGAATACAGGCTTACCCTGTTTCACATAAATAACAATAAGTAGCTTAGGTTCTGTCTATCCACCGACGGTACTAATATCCGTGTAGTCCTACCATGGAGAGGACTATCTGACCGCATCCCATTTTGGGCTAGAGCCTATCAGCATCTTTGGCTCCTTGGACTTTACGATGTTTAATCGACAGTTCACATATGTTAACCATACTACTCAAGCCTCGCTCCCTAACCGCATTGATGCTCGCAGTTTTGTTTCCACCTCACGGTTTCCACTTCTTGCATATCGCAAAGGGCTACTTTGTCGTGTCAGCTTCCCAACATCTTTGTTACCGCAGATGCAGGTGGCACTAGGCTACCACTAACGGAATAGTGGGTTTAATCAATATTCAATTGTTAAACAGTTATTTATGCGACCTCAGGTCGCACCCATGGACAATCTACGTGATGAATTGCCACAATATGTGTTTGTACATTTACTCCCGTGCCACATTTATCTGTAGAACCAATAAGTATTTTCTTCTTTCCTGATCTCATTGACTTAAATAATGTTTCTCTCTGTGCATCTGTTTTTGCATCATGTATAAATGCTATTTCATTTTCAGGTATGTTTCTTTTTATAAGTTCTGTTTTTATGTAATTATATACGTCAAAATCCTTTTCCCCAGGTGTTCCTATATCTGAAAAAATAAGCTGACATCCTATTTTTTCTTCATCTTTTGCTTTTCCATATTCATAAAACACATTATCAATTACCTTATTTAATTTTCCGTCAGGATTATTGGGTGCGTCTTTATCAAGAAGTCTTGCATCCGTTCCAAGCAGTCTTGCTTCGTGTGTTATTTTCAAAAAATTATCTATGCTTGAATCCACTCCACCATTTCTGATAGCCTCCGCTCTCCTAACAAAATCCTCCATTATCTGCCTTACGTACCAATCTGGTTCTGATTCCACAATAATGTATTGACCATCTCTTAATTTAGGAACATTGAGTTCAAGCATGTCCTGTGTTTGCACGTCCGCTACCTGTTTAAATATATTCATTAACTCTGGTAAATTGGTAAATTTATTAAATCTGTTTTTCATTCTAAAGCCACTTCCCTCAACTGTAAGTTCTAATGCTGTTGTTATTTCACCGAAATTGGCTGCCCATGAATCAAAATGATATATTCCCATCTGCTCCAACGTATCTTTTTGAAGGTAACTTTGCATTACATACATCTCACACATAGTATTACTAATTGGGGTTCCTGTTGCAAAAACAATTCCTCTTCCGGGATTTATCTCATTAATATATTGGCATTTTAATTGCATATCTGTTGCTTTTTTTGCTCCCGAACCACTAATTCCCGAAACATTATTTATCTTTGAAAATATTGCCAAATTCTTGTAATTATGAGCTTCATCTACCATAATACTGTCAATACCAAGTTCCTCAAAAGTAATCAAATCATCTTTCCTTTCTTCGTCTGCAAGACTCTTTAATTGTTCTTGAAGCTTTTTCTTCTGTGTTTCCATCTGTTTAACAGTCCAGCGCTCACCATTCTTTTCTTTTGTCTCCTCTATGGCATATGCTATCTGCTCTATTTGTTCATTAAGCATTCTTTCCTTTCTCGCTGCTGAAATTGGGATTTTTTCAAACTGCGAGTGAGACATTATTATGCAATCATAATCTCCCGTTGCAATTCTTGATATAAACTGTTGTCTCCTACTCTTTTCAAAATCACGTTCGGTTGTTACTAGAATGTTTGCAGATGGGTATAATCTCAAGAATTCAGATGCTGTTTGATTTATTAATGCTTTTGGAACTACCATTACTGTTTTATTTGCAAGACCAAGTCTTTTTTGTTCCATACATGCTGCCATCATCTCAAATGATTTTCCTGCTCCCACACAATGGGCAAGTAATGTATTACCTCCTAGTAGAATTCTTGCTACCGCATTTTTCTGATGAGGTCGCAACTCTATTTCAGGGTTCATTCCTGGAAATGAAAGTACCGAGCCATCGTATTCACGAAGTCTTATATTGTTAAATGTTTCATTGTAATAATCAACATACTTCTTTCGTCTAACCGGATCCGCAAATATCCATTCTCTAAATTTTTCCTTAATAAGATTCTGCTTTTCTCTTGCAAGCATTGTTTCGTTTCTATTAATCACGTAATGATATTTTCCATCTCCATCATCGATTTTGTCTCTTACTGTTACGGTTTTTAGGTTAAGTGATGCTTCAAAAATAGAATAAGCATCCATGCGGCTTGTTCCATATGTTTTGGAAGCTGCCACAGAATGCTTATCCTTTGATTTATTTTCTATAAACCATTCCATGCTATATTTATTTAGATGAACAATAATACCTGATGAATACTTTCCGCTTCTTATTGCCCTTACTCTTTGTGGTGTTCCAAGCAATTCATAAATAAATTGCTCATAGTCCTGTTCATCAATCCATGTTGTTCCTATCCTTATATCAATCTCCGAAGCATCAAGGTCTATTGGTTGGACTTTTTTTAATTCTTCCACGTTTATTTGAAATAATTCCGGCTGTTCCTTTGCAAATCTTTCTGCTATTACAAGTTTACTTCTAACATTTCCAGACAAATATTCATCTGACGTTTCCCATCCTCCATCCGGATTTTTTTCATCATACTGCGTTGGATTCAAAAATATAATTCCTTTAAGTTCTTCAATTAATTTTTGTCTTTTAGTTTTACCACTCTCCACATTTTTTCCTACTTCTCCACTTATATCAGGTATGTATATGCTCAAAATAAATGGAATGTTTACTTTTCCATATTCATTTATCGAAATATTCAATGCCTCAATTGCTGTCTCAACTCTGTTTATTGTTAATTCCGGTTTGATAGTCTGTTTATAAAACATATCAGCCTTAGTAACATAACCATTTTCATCCACATTTTCAAGAGAGCACAACAAAGGATAGTCTGCATCATCACGGAATGCTCTGTCATTTGCCCTTGAAGTAATTCTTCCATACTTATCTACAAATGTATCATAACTATTATTTAATTCTCTTTGAGCATTTTTTAATTCTTCTTCACTACATCCTTCCGACTGTATTTCAATAATATGTCTTGTTATACTTCGTATTTCGTTAAGAGCTTTAATTCTATCTATTGTTAGTTTTGAATATTCTTTTAAATACATTTTTGAATTTTGTCTGAAATAGAGTTTGCCATCCATAAAGGAATATGTATAATTTCTAACATCCGAATTTGCAATAATTACTTCATCATTCTTCTCTGTTTCCTCTATTTCAAAATTTGATATTGAAGTGTTAACATTATTTAGTGCATTGCTAAGGCTTTCGTACATATTAAAATTTTCATCATTATTTACACAAACGGTATACTGACTTTCAACTCCATACCTTGCTGTATCATATTCCATTTTTCCTAACACCATTTCAGGATGTTCGACAAAATATGAATTAATCGGTATACCGTCTTTTGTATAACCAAGATGCACCCAGTCAGGTTCTATATCTATTTGCCTTTCCCTTTTTTTCAGGAAAAGAATGTCTGATGTAACCTTTGTTCCTGCATTGTTTTTAAATGCATTATTTGGAAGTCTTACAGCACCCACAAGTTCTGCTCTTTGTGCAATATATTTTCTTACATTTGGATTAGCTTTGTCCATAGTTCCTTTTGTTGTTATCAAAGCTGCTATTCCTCCCGGTCTTATCTTATCGAGTGTTTTTGCAATAAAATAGTCATGGACCCGAAAATTAAGTTTATTATATTTTGCATCATATATTTTGTAATCTCCAAACGGTACATTTCCTATAGCAATATCAAAAAAATTGTCATTAAAATTCGTTTCCTCAAATCCTGATATTGTAATATTAGCAGTTTGATAAAGCTGTTTGGCTATTCTTCCCGTAACTTCATCTATTTCCACACCATATAGTTTACATTCGTTCATTGAAGCAGGCATACTTCCAAAGAAATTACCGATTCCCATTGATGGTTCAAGAATGTTTCCTTTAGATATTCCAAAATTTGAAATTTTCTGATTTATGCACATTGCAATCTCGGGAGAAGTATAAAAAGCATTATTTACACTTGCTCTAGCATTGTCATATTCGGAATGTGTCAACAATTCTTTTATTTCTCTATATTCATCCCTCCATAAGTTATTTTTTTCATCAAATACTTCCGATAATCCTCCCCATCCTGCATATCGCGAAAGTATTTTCTGCTCTTCCATATTTGCAATTCTTTCTTCTTTCTCAATTCTTTTTAGTGTTTTTATTGCTTCCACGTTCCATTTGTATCTTGTTTTTGCACCTCCCTTTTCTATTTCCCATAAATTATAATGATAATTGTTTTTTAATAATACATCGTTTTTATTTGAATCATCTTTCTTTGATTTTTCCATATCCGCTATTGGTTTTTTGTCCATTTCAAAAACCTCATCGGGAATGTCATAATCTCCTATTATCTCTTCCTCATTGATTTTTTCATAATAAATTCCTTTATTTATAAGAATTCCAATTTCTTCTTCTACAGATTTCCAACTTAAATATCCTTCTTTTTCCCCTTCTATATCTCTCCACTGAAATCTTATACCCTGTGGTTTAAATGTATCATATCCATGTAGTCCATAATTCTCTATTGGCCAACCGGCTCCACCAAGACCATATTCCTTTTTAATTAATTTTTCACGTTCCGATGCCTTTGCAACATTTTTATAAATGTTATATACTCTTTCCTTTCCCCCTGCAAAACCCGTTCCTTTTAACAATACTGTAACTATATATTCATGCGGCACAATCCTTGCATTTTTAGGATTCAAGTATGTATATTTCTCTTTTTTCCCGCTTGGTAAATTCTTTACCCTTTTTTCATCTGATATTCCTATTTCTTTTGTATTTTCATCAAAGAAAAAGGAAGCCTGTTCAAAACCTGCTTCCTCTCCTATTCCTAATGAATCAATTTCTTCTAATTCTCTTTCTATTTCTTCATCAATAGATATATTCTCTTCCGTTCCAGATACACTCTCTAATGAAATCTGTACACTATCTGCTTCAGAACTACTTCTTCCGCCATCATTTTTGCCTGCTCCCTTATCTTCCACATTTCCATTGTTGAAGATGGCTCCTTCGGCTTGTGTATTTTTAGATAATTCCTCATTAATGTTTCCAATAAATTGTTGGCTTCCTCGTCCACTTCCTTCATCTTTTCGCCTAATCTCCCTAAACGATAAAGTGTGTTGTACCTGTTTCTCTCGTTCTCTTTCAGATATTCTGCTGCCATCATCCCGTATTTTCCCACCTGCGTCAAATCTTCTTTCTGAATTTCCGGCAGTTTTAGGTTGGGATACAACATTCCATCTGCTTTCTTGTGGTACATCAGTCTCATTTCTTCCATTTGTGACTCTCCTTTCATTTTCAATATGTCTTACTCTGTAATTAAACTCTTTAAGAACACTACAGGATACGTCACATACAAGGGAACCAAAACGGTATATATTATCTTCGCCAGATATATTTATTATAAAATTCATATCTTGTTCTTCAGTAGACATGTTAAATCCACATCTTGTTCCTACTGCATAGAAAACACTTTTATATAACATTTCCTCTACTGTAGGCCCCTGCGTTTTATTATCTCTATCTTTAATCACACCACCTGTAATCTGATTAAGTTCTGAAATCATAACCTCTGATTTCTCCCTTATTATAGATCGCACATTTAGCTTTGTATAGTTCTTTAAGAGCTTTTGTAAATTATTTTTTTCATTACTTATATATGGTTGAATTTTTCCCTCGTCAATCAGTTCATCTACCATAAATTTTAAATTATAATCATTTAAATTCCATGTGAGATTAACATTTCTTCCTGCTGTATCAGATATATCGAATACATATCGCATATGTGGTTTCAAAACTTTCGATGGAAAAATTGCAATTCCCTTACTTCCTCTTTTTACATATCTTCCTACCTTTTTCCATGAATCATAATCTCCCACAAGAGTTGCGTTTGGTCGCTGTGCATACATCATTAAAATATTATCAAATTCATATCTGTATAATCTTCCCGTTAATTCTAAAAATTTTTTCCATTTATCTGAATCTGATACAATATCCTTAATATATTCATCGTAAAGTCTCTGTACCTTGTAATCAGCACTCATTCTTTTCTATAACCTCCCTTAACGCTTCTCTTATGTCCTTTCCATCCATTTCATCTCCTAAGCTATCCCATCCTTTTACTTTATCTCTTGCAAATAGTTCAATACGTGGTAATTCGCCACACAATTCAACTATACGTTCCCTTATTTCTGCTGGTTTCCTACTATGTTCCATTATTCTTGCATCACATATCTGCGGCACTGACTTTGATACACGTTTAGGTTGTCCTTTTGTTCCTATCAGACATACCTCCGAATTTGAACGTGTCCAAAATCCCAGTCCCATAAAATACGTGTTCTTTTTCTTATTTCTTTTCACCCAATTGAAGCCACACGTCTTATATTTAAATCCCCATCTTTCCATTACTTCTATTCCTTCTTTTAGGCATGGAAATGTTATCCATAAAAATAAAATACAATCCTTATCGGCGATTTTATCGACTGGAAGAGCCATTATATCTTTAATATTCATTGTGTGATAATGATTCTCCGCACTTCTTCCCTGACCTTTTTGGGAGTAAACTCTATATTGCCATGGTGGATCTGCATATATAATTTTGTACTTTTTTCCCACTTTAGTCACCTTCTTTCAATTTCACCAAACTTGTGTATTTTTCATACTCATCTTTATCTAAATTTAGCGTGACAAAATCTGTCTCCTTTTTTATTTCCACCAGCAGTTTCTTAATAATTCTTAACATAATAAAGTTATCTTTTGACATTTTAATGCTTTCCGTAAACATGATATTTTGATTATTGTCAATACCATCCTGCTGCCTTACTATGTTTAACATTACTTTTCTTTTTAGTTCATTTGCTTCGTCCTTAGTTAACACAACTTTTTCTGTCTCTGAACCACTGTTTTCCCATTCCTTATGAAGTTCTCCAATTAAAAACTCCATATATCTTAAATACATTTCCTTCATTTTTCCTCCAATCAAAAAAGAGCAGAAAAAATCTACTCCTTTTTTAAATTATTTTTTATTTTTGTTAGGTCTTCCAATCATAACTAGCGAACCATTATGATAATCCTGTAATACTACTCCTGTTGCCTCGTCAACTGCTTCCACCATTTTACCCTTTCCTACATATATTCCCACGTGACTGATATTTTTATATCTTCCGTTATTTGAATAACTGTAAAAAATTAGGTCTCCCGGCTTTAAATCTGTTTCTTTTACAACACACCCATTATCATTGCACCATTTTGCTTCAGCTGCTGCTGTATTTGCCCCATCACACATTACCGATATTCCGGCACTTTTCCAAGCATAATATGCTAATGATGAGCAATCAAAATGTGTTCCTGAATTTCTAAGTGGCTGGCTATATGGATATCCTACTTTTGATAACACAAATGAGCAAACTGTATTTGCATTGATATCAGTTACTCCATTTAATATTTCGTTAATTTCTTCCTGTGATAATGAGGACTTCTTATTTCCACCATTTACTGTTCCTGAATTTCCATTATTATATCCTAATGCCAACATTGCATCCGAACTCATAAGTGAATTCAACAGTTCTATTTCATTTTCGTTCATACTATATTCTGTTTCCATCTGATAATATGTTTTCAGACTTACATTAACGTATAAAACTTTTTTCTTTTCCTTCTTTCCCTTGTCATTTTTAATCTTTTCTTCATTTATGGAAGTTGTGTATGTACACATATCGTCAAATACTGTTTTTAACTCTGTCTTTGCATTTTCATTCATTACTGTTGCCGTGTTTCCAATTCCATATTTAACCATATAAACACTCATTACATCATAATAATTTGATGGTGTATTTGATGTTCCCTCATAATCTTTATACACTATCTTTCCAATATCACACTCTTTATGTTCCGATACTAACGTATTTATTTCTCTGTTAAATTCTGCTACATACTGACTGGTGACTGTCATTATTGTATCTCCATTTTCAAGTGGTGGAAAAAATATTGAAAATGGTGAATTATATATAAGTGCAATTACAAGAGCTATTATTATGGCTGCAATGCATACAATCATAAGAAGAACTAAAGCAAATGGTAATAAACACATTCCTGCTTTTATTAATATATTTTTTACGCTATCCAATGTTTTCACGTTTGCACTTGTATCTGATTTATTGTTTTTCAATTTGCTTAACACATAATTTAATTTTTGTTTTTTTACTTTGTCCGAACCGACATCCTTAGTTCTTTTTACATTTTCCTTACTTCTCTGTTCAAATTTTCTGTAATCTGATTTTACACTTTTATCTTTGCGGTGTACCGTTTTATTCTTTTCTTTTTTTTGCAAGTTGTTTGAATCTTTACTATGCAATTGTTTCTTTTTACTTCTGTTCTTTCCTCTTACACTTTTTATGTGCTCTTCCTTTATATGTTTTTGTTTTACCTGTTCTTTTATATTTTTACGTGTAATTTTTGCCACCTTGGTAAAAGGTTTTGTAATAACTGATGCCGTTACTAATGCTTCTCTTATCTCTTTACCACCATCTAACTGTTCTACAGACTCCAACATCTTTTTTTGTGCAATTACTTTTCCACCACTTTTTAATATACTCTTTTTATCCTTTATAACTTTTCTTTTGTCAGTATCATTTCTGTTAAAATTTGGCATATCACGACTATATATGCTCCTTCTTTTTCTCTCCATTTTCCCTCCTGACGTAAATAAAGCCAATACAAAGCACTTAAGCTTTGTATTGGCTTTCTGACGGCATAATTCTGTTATCTTTTTACTAATTTTACATACTTATTTAAATCTGTTTGTAACCTAACTAATGCCATTTCTTTTGTTCTACTTTTTTCTCTATTAAGTTTATTCTTATTTTCTGAAATATACTCGCATAAATCCTTTATCACTTCATAGTCTGCTGAAAATATATCACTTAAATTATAAAATGAATATACACTGCTTAATGCAGACGAAAAATAATGTATTTCCAAAGCCGTTGCTGTAAAAAATTTATCTTTTATTTTTTCATAATCAAATAGCGAAATAAATTTCCCATAATTTACAAAATTTGATTTATTATCTCTACAATATATTTCTAATTGTTCATTCCAACTCATATCAGATAATTTTATACCTTTTTCATCTGATATTATTGAATCGACCTCAGCCTCCTCAATTTTTTTCATTAATGGTTCCGTAAATTTCATATATTCAAATGCAAATTGCTTATCTTCTGATAATACTCCAAGCATTTGAGGGGTTAATTTGTATTTTTTGTTTTCTACATCTTTAACCATATCGTCTATAAATTCGTCTATATTAAATTTTTCCCACTCTTCATAATAATGATTTTGATGCTGTTCTTCATTTTTCTTCATTTCTACAAACATATTAGTTTGCGTTGAATCATATATTTTTCCCGTCGATTCTTTTTCCTTATCAGCATTTAATCCAAAATCAGGATTATTAATACACATTAATATACTTATTATTGACTTGTATTCTTGAGGATAATATTCACCCCCTTTCAGTTCTTCTCGCATTTTGTCAACAAGTTCTTTTACTTCCTCGTCTGGCATTAAATACCAATCATATAAACTGTTAAGTGCTAACGCTTTATGCTCTTCATCCTTCATAAGCTTCTCTTTCAACATTTTTTTTTCATCAATCCGATTTTGTACATCTTCTAAAGCAATTTCACAATCAACACATTGTGTTTTCCAATATTCGTCTATAAATGCATAACCATATATTTTAAATTTGTTAGTTGAGAATATTCCATCATTAATACAACCATATCTTATATCTTTTGACCAAACATATCCGTCTATTCCCTTTGCTCTCTGTATAGCCGTATATACTATATATATAATAATGTTTTTTAACTCTTCCGAGAACAATTTCTCTCTAGAAATATTTCCCTTATCCAATGCAACATAAATCTCTTCAATGGCTAGGCATGCAGAAATCAAAGTTCTCAAGTTTTGATGTTTTTCTTTTCTTAATAAACAGATAATTTCTTCTTTATTTTCTATAATTATTTTTTTTACATTATCTTCTTTTACACAATCAGCTATGACATCCTCAAATACCTCTTCCAATGGTATATTATATGGTATTGTTAACCCTATTAACTTTTCCTTTGTTTTTTCGTATGTAGTCTTACCTTCAAAATAATAATCCACTATCTTTCTTAGCTCTTCTCTATTTATTTCATCACTTTCTTCCTTCTTCTCTACAAATTCTTTAATATCCAGTCTACTATTTAAGGCTATACTAAATTTTAATGTCTGACTAATATCATCATCAACTTTATTTATTTCATTCTCATTGGCAACCAAAATGATTTTATATTCATTATTTTCACACAAATTATTAAGAAATCCCATTAATTCGATAATATTTATTTGGCATCTTTCTATATCATCAAAAATCAATACTAATCTTTTATTAGTACCTTTCTTTTTTTCAAATATTGCTTTGATTTCTTCGCTAACAGTTCCCTCCATATTAAATTTATTATCAATAAATCTAATACCACTTTTTCCACATAAGCTAATTACTTTTGCTAATCCATCTCCAAAATATCCCACTTTTTGTGTTTTATCTTTAATTACTTTCTGCATCAACTTCATATAAATTATATCTTGGATTTGTTCAATCTTGACTATTCCATATAATGATATTGAAAATACCTGAATTCCTTTCTGTTCTAATCCAGGTATTAATTTCTCGTTAACAAAAAATGTCTTTCCACACCCCCATTCACCATTTAAAAGAATAGCTTGCTTTTTTCTTTCATCACTTACGTATTTTAGTATTACGTCTTTAATTTCTTCATTTGAAAGTACCTTAGCCATAATTTCCTCCTATACATTTTTCCAAATACTATCAACTTTTATTTCTAATTTTATCATATACATTAAAACTTTAAAATATATACCTATTATGACTTTACTCTACTTTTTTTGATCAATTTTCTCATGTATATTTGTATTATATAATCTATACAATTCTGTATCTTTTCCAATTGTATTATCAAATGGAATAATTACATTTCCACATTTTATCAATCCCATTCCTGACGGAGCGTTACTTACAAATTCCAATTGTGATTCTGAAACACCTACAACTTCTGCTATTTTTTCTGCATCTGTATTTGCCTGTTTTAAAATTGCTACAAACTCACTGTTTGCAAGCATTGTAGTCACTGTATAATTCTGTAAAAGGTCAACTACGTTCTGTGTTATTCCTGTACATAATCCACCCTGTTTTCTTACTTTCTTCCATAGCTGCTGTAAATACTTTGCACTATATTCTGAATTAAGCAACACATGGATTTCATCTATATACAACCATGTTGCTCTGCCCTTTTCTCCGTTCTCTACGATTCTTTGCTGAATTGCTTCCATCATAATAAGCATTGATATAGGTGCTAAATCCTGACCTAAATCTCTAATTCCATATACTGTAAATCTGTTATTCATGTCCACATTTGTCTGATTATTAAAAATATTAAGAGAACCTTTTACAAATATTTCAAGTGATAATGCAATATCCTTAGCTATTTTCTTTTCATCAGCATCAGTTTGATTTAATAATCTTTCATAGAAGTCAGACATAACCGGTATATACTTTTCTCTGCTCCTTGCTATATCCAAATACATATCTGTAAGACACCTATCAATTATGGAACGCTGCTGTGGGGTAAGTGGCTTATTTAAACATTGCTCACACAATCCAAACATAAAAGAACATTTTTCTCTAATCCATCCCTTTGAATCTCTTGCATCAAGGTTCCATACATCCATATCCAAAGGATTAACAAAATTATTTGTATATGTAGACAGGTTAACAATGGTTCCGCCATAAGTCTTTGCAATATCAAAATATTATGACGATAGGTAAGCCTTTGATGTTATCTCTAGCTTTTCCCCCGTCCCACACCGTGCGTGCGACTTTCACCGCACACGGCGTTCCATCAAGTTCAAGTAGATTTACAAGTTCTAATTAACCAATTTCAGTTTTCTGCCTCTTCTAAATTTATTGATTTTCTTCTTTTGATTCTCATCAAATGCACTCAAGCCTTCTGTGCTTGCGTCACTTATAAGTTGGGCTATGAGCTTTGATACAATAATGATATTTGAATAATCATCCGTACCGTTTCGGCTTTTTGGTTTAATCCGCATTGCAACTGATTCATCGGCTTCCAGGATTTCTCCTGTAACATAGCATTTGCCATATTGAGCCACAAATCGTGATACTGCATTGCTCCTAAACTCCACGCTTTCAGATTCATCAAATGCTAGTTGCATAGCTCTCAGCTTGCTCCTAGAGACCGCCTTTTGATTGCTATGAATCTTCTTTCGCCCACTTTCACTATAATCTGTTATATCTTGTGAGAAATTCATGGGCGATTTATGATGAACGCCTACTATGGGAACCATATACATATCCATTAATTTATAGATTCTTCGATTCCCTCTGACTCCTTGTACAAACTTCTGAAAATCCTTTGGCACTTCAGAAAATCTGACCCGTTTGGCTTTGTTCCTTAATCGGTTTTTATGAGTTCTTAACAATTCAAAATCAATCCTATCAAAGTTGTTGTATACATTAGTTGCTACACAGTAATAATTATGTGCACCAATAATTGCATTATTGTATTTTATAATGTTTTCCTTTACTGTATGCATCTGTATATCTTTTAGATTGTTCTTTATATTGGCTTTAACCTTATTAAATGCTTTATTACACATATCAGTTTTTGCTATATATCCATACCTTGATGATTTCTTTGGTAGTACTTTTATCTTAAACCCGAGGAATTCGGAAGAATTTTTTTGAAGATTTGTCACCTTGGACTTTTCTGGACTGATGTCCAAGTCTAGGCGGTTTTTAAGAAAATCTACTACCGCATAATAGAATCTTTGTGCTTCTGCATAAGTTCTGCACATTATTTTAAAATCATCTGCATACCTGACTATATAGCCATCCTTAAGGTTTGTGTACTGATGAGCATAATTGTGAAATGTTTCACTTTTGGCTCTGCGTGGTTTGTAAGTTTCCCATTGGTCGCTTACCCACCAATCCAACTCGTTTAAGACAATGTTGGATAACAAGGGTGATATTATTCCACCTTGCGGTGTTCCCTTAGTCGGTATTCCCTCACCTTGTATTTCACTCTTCAAAAGTTTACCGATAATTGATATTAGTCTTTTGTCTCTTATTCCAAGTCCCCATATCTGCTTTAGAAGTTTTCCGTGGTTTACATTATCAAAGAATCCTTTAATGTCCACATCTACACAATAGTAGTGTCTTCCCAAGTTGATTAAACTTACCATTCTGCTCAGTGCGTGGTGTGCACTTCTGTTCGGTCTGAAACCATATGAATGGTTATGGAACTTAGGTTCACATATCGGTTCTAACACTTGCAATATACATTGCTGAACCAGTCTGTCCCATATACACGGAATTCCTAGTGGTCTTTTCTTGTCAGAACCTGGCTTTGGAATTAAGACTCTACGTACAGCTTTAGGTTTGTAGTCTGACAACATTCCTCTTACTGTGTCTATCATTTCTTTATCGGAGCATCTCCCAATGTCTTCAATTGTCAGTCCATCAGTTCCTTTTGTATGACTACCTGAGTTGCCTCTTAGGTTTTTATAAGCCAATCTTATATTCTGTTTTGAACCTATTATCTCTATTAACTTGTAAAAATTATTGTTGTTTCTGCTTTGTTGGTACAACTCATCATATACAGACTGCATGTCATAGTATTCGTTATACCTTAGCTTGTCCTTCTTCAGCATGGTCTGCACCCTCCTTTCAGAGAAATACATCTATTAGTCTTACAAGAACCCATACTGAACCCAAAATCTACTCTTATGTCTTGACTAGTGGCTATCCCTCCATTGCTTATTATCACAACTTCATTGGTACACACCACCGCTTACACTGAATTAAATGCAAGTTATACATACGCTAGTCGCACTTATGTTTTCCCTGCAACCGCTTCATTGAGGATAAACTCTCCGCGTTATCAGCTTTCAACGTTCCAAATATGCTATCTTTACATATACCCTTAGGTTTCTCCTATAAGCCTGTTACTTATCCGATACCTTTAATATCGTATGGACTTTCATATGAACGACTCTTACTCATCCACAAGTAACGACACAGCTGTGTCACATAACCTTTCGATTACATCCCCATCTAGACCCGTACCTTCAGAGATTCGTCAGCACATCACTCTACTCAGCAAAAGCTTCATCTGTGCATACTAACCATAGATATTTTATAGACCTCCGGCATATCATCTACACCACCTACCTCTAGGTGACTTTCGTCAACTTAAATGTTACGGTAGACTTCTGCCGACTTCCCCGAGCTTCTGACACTTTAGTGTTTATCCACTACTGCGCCAGTCGGAATATTAAGGAAAGCCCTTCAAGGCGTTACCCTCTCATTTGACTTTTCGCATATTCAGTTCGCAATCTAATTAAGCATAAAGTTTAATAAAGATTGCGCCTACTCTTTTCAAGTAGGAACGTTTCGCACCGTGCATCGGATCAATTACTATAACATCGTCCTCACCCTTTAAGAAAACACTTCCCATTTCCATCTTACTAAAAAATGATTTTCCAGAACCTGGAACACCAAAAACAAATCCGTTACCATTTATTAGTTTTTTTCTGTTTCCTACATTTATATTTTTAGATACCTGATTAATTCCATAATAATTACCTCCATCATCCTTGAGTTCCTGCACACTAAAAGGAACAAGACCCGCTAATGAATTTGTCAACATTGTTCTCATTGTTTCAACCTGTCTTACACCAATTGGAAGAACAGTGTTTAATGCTTCTCTTTGCATAAACTGATGGGTATCTATTGTAACTCCATTGCTTTTTCCTATTGTCACAATTGTTTCACACGCACTGTCCAATTCTTCTTTTGTTTCTGCCATTACAACCATATTTACTGATGTATAAAACATACTCTCATCATTTTCTCTAACATTAGTCATCATATCCTCAATGTCCTTTTTTTCCATTCTTTTCGAATATGATATTTCTGTTGAGAAATCATTGTTTTTATTTCTCACTCTTTGCTGCTTAATAATATCCGATTCAACACCAAGATATTTTTTCTGTAATAATTTGATTGTCATATCCTTTGGAATTGGCACAACATCTATGCTTGTAATCATATGAACAGGAAGCATTGTTATTGTATTAAGAAGTTCCTCCGAAAGACTTTTAGGATATTTTTTAAAAAACAAAGCCCTACAAACCTTATTTTCATCCTCAAAATAATCCTGATAAAACTTTATCATACCGTTGCATAAATCATTTCTAAAATCTCTTCCTACATGCTTTGCTTCTCTTATATTGAAATCAAATTCGTCTTCCTTTCCTAAGTTATAAAAATCGTGTAGTACTCGCAATCTTTCATTTCCACTTAATGAAGTTATTCCTGTTCCAAGTTCATTAAATGCCTTCTTAACATTTACTTCTATTGTTGCAAACTGAGCTTTTGCTTCTTCAAAATTTTTTCTCTCCACTGTAATTGTTAAATATTTTTCCTGTTCAATTCCCTGTCTCCCTTCTTTTATTTTTTCCTCAATTATATTGTTATAAATTTTTCTAAATCTATCAAATCCATCATCTAAATATGGAAGTAATATATATCTTCTTAAATCTTCCATATCCTTATTCTTATTATTGATTGTTATCTTAAATGAACAATCAAGTGAATTTAAAAATTTACAATATCTTTGAAGTATTTCCTCCTGTTCTTCATAAGTTGCTGTTGTATAATTTATGTCCATAAACTTATATGTTTTTGAATACTTATTTTCCTGTATTCTAAATATTCCATTTTCAGATACTTCCATTATTTCTATAGTTTCCTGTATGGATTTAGGACTTTTATAAATCGGTTCCGACGCTTTTTTTAATTCCTTAAATCCATCTGAAAATAACCCCATTTAATTTCCTCCTTATAAATATTTACAGCCATAGGCAATACCTATGGCTGTAAGTACAAATACAATACTAATTACTAGTATTCTTATCATTCTTTGTTTCGTTTTTTTAATATTTATATCTTCATTATTTTTTGATTTCTGATTTTCTTCCTCCATAACGTCTGCTATGTCTTTTAACTCTTTCACGTTTTCTGTTGATTTATAAACCAACGGTTTAACCTTAAACATAAATTTAATTCTTTTCTTCATCATTTGCATAAAACTCATTCCGTTAAAAGAATAAAATCCACTTAGTGCTATTGGTGCAACAATCGGTATTGCAATGTATGCTGATAGTGTAAAGCCAACTTTTTTATATGTAAGAACAACAATTGTCCCACCTACTAAAATACTTAATACTGAAGCAATCAATTGCTTTGCTGTAAGTCCAAGAACAACTGATTCCTTAAATTTATCTATATCTCTGTTTATTTCAACTGACACATTCATCACCTGCCTTTATCTTAATATCATTATGTCCTACTACAATCCTAACGCCTTACTTGTTAATCCCTGTGCACCCTTTACTGTTCCAACTGTCAAAGCTATAGTAAATGTCATTTCACACAAATAAATAAGAGTCTGTGTCCAATCTGCATACTCTCCCGTAAACGACGGAAGCCCTGAACTTATCAATGCATTACATACAATGATTGCAAGCGCCATTGTTACTGCTTCAAACACAATTGACGAAAAATATCTTACATATGTGGTAGCCGTATGACTTACCATTCTATTCCCACTTATTGTTGAAAGTGCAATTGCTCCAAACGGAACAATGATAAGTATTTTTAAAAATCTGAAATACACTGTATATATAAGAAAAAATCCACAGATAATAATGACTATTGATAGTATTGACGTAAGAATTAACATAACCAGACTTGCCCCAAATCCAAGATTTTTAATAATCTCCGCCTGTGTACTGTCTATGGTAAGCTTAACCATTTTTCCTGCACTTAATAGTTTTACAAGATTTCCCACCGAAGTAAAAAATGCCTTCATTATGGTTACATTGTTTGCAACAAGCCATTCTGCTATTCCTATTCTCATAAGCATTCTTAATATTACTTCAAATCTCATGTCTTCTTTCACATCCACACTTTCAGAACAAAAGCCTATAACAAAAAACAAGACAACTAAAGATGAACCTACTCCAACAAAGATAGGTTCAATACTTTGAACTACACCCCAAGGTCCTCCATCTTTAAATGACTCAGGAGATTGTCCTAAAAGTGCAAACACAAGTGATATTTGATTATTCCAAAATCCAAATACCATCTCCAGTAAATCCAGAATCTGTTGTCCTAGTTTAAATATATCCAAATATCATCACCTCTTTTCTTCCATGATTTAAGACTAAAATCCAAGGATTCCAAGAACTGATGATATACCTGCCATCATTACTCCAGCCACTATTCCTTTTAATGCTGAATTCATTGTGGATGAATCCTGTTGCTGATAAGCCTGGGCAAACTCCATTACATTTTTAGCAAGAATAATTACACCAATCGCTCCAATAATTGCAATAACCAGCGTTTTCAGATTATCAAGAGGTTTTGTAACAGAACTTGTATCTGCTGCCATTACTCTTGTACATAACATTTCCATCATTACTACCGAACCTGATAAAACAGGAAATAATTCTTTTTTTATTCTTTTACCAATACCTTTCATATCTTTTTGTCTCCTCACTTCTTCCAATAAATTTCTCATCATAGTTTCTCCTATCTTCTTAACTTCCATATTTTTGTCTTTCCTTCCTCATTTTTTCCACAGAAACATCTGGGTAAAAATAATTTAATATCACATTAACAGGAACACCTTCCCTCATTTCCTTCTTCACTTCATCGCACTGTTCTTTTGAGAACTTCCAAAAAATCATTCGATTTGTAACTGTATCCTCCTTTAATTTTTTCCACCTTTTAATTTCATTTGTGTCATTAGCACTTTCCATATCTTCCTTATATTCAAGCTCTCCTGATATTTCCATATCTACTTTTGAGTTTTCTTTTTGAGGTTCAATCTTTTTTAACCTTTTTATCACTGTTTCATTTTTTAGAAGCATAAATTCCGCCATTGTAAGCTTGTCTATGTACACGTTTTTTCCTTTCTCTTTTAATCTTTCGTAGTACTCCAATGACTTTCTATTTAATATTTCAAAGGGAGGTCCGATAATAACCGAATCCTCCCTTGGTATATGTTCATATGATTTTCCTTTTCCATCTGCCGTCTGATTGAATGCCGGATGAGTAAATGGATTAAACTTATTATCTACAATGGGATCAAAACCTCTTATGAATATTAGACATTTTTTATTATCAAATTTTCTCGCTTCGTCAGGTGTCATAAGTTCTCTACCAAGTACATCATAATTTCTTGAGCTGCTTCCCTGCCGTCCTCTTGTTTCTCCACTTGATTTTTTTTCAATTGTCCCTTTTCCCAATAATTCTGATATATATTTATGGGTACTTTGTTCATTTCCACCTAAATAAATAAGTGTGTCACAGTTACCGGGTATTGTTTCCCATGTATCCTTGAACAATGCTTTTATCTGTGCCAAATTCTGAATAATTATTACCGAACTTATTTCCCTGCTTCGCATTGTTGATAAAAGTGAACAAAAATCATCCGGAAGTGCAACATTTGAAAATTCATCAAGCATAAACGTAACATGTATCGGCAATCTGCCACCAAAATTAAAATCAGCCTGATAATAAAGTTCCTGAAATATCTGTGTGTATAGCATCCCAATTATAAAGTTATAAGACTTATCAGAATCAGGTATTACACAAAACAATGCAGTTTTTGTTTCACAATCTCCATTTGCACCTATTCCTATGTCCGCAAGATTCAATTCGTCTTTAGACAAAATTCTAAGTATTTTTTTATTCTCCAAAAAAGCCAGTCTTGAATTTGCACTTATTATAATTGAACGTACCGTATCTCCTGCTCCTCTCATACATTTTTTATACTGTTTTACTGCTGGATGATTTGCTCCCAACGGACTTGTTTCTTCCAATGCACTCATTATGATATCAAGTTGTGATGGTTTTCCTTTTTCTTTTACTTCAGCCTTTCCCATCAACTTAAGTACTGTTTCAAAATTTCTCCTTTTAGGTGGAACTTCTAACCACACATAATAAAACAACGCCTGTAGAAACATTCCTTCTGCTTTTTCCCAAAATGGATCAGCAGGATTAGCTCCTTTAGGCGTTGTATTTGCAATTAAATTTGTAATTAGTTTAATGACATCTGTTTCTTCTCTTATATATGAAAACGGATTATAGCAATCAGATTTTGCCATATCTATAAGATTAATTACCTTTACGTTATATCCATTATTTTTTAACATTTCCCCTGTACTTCTTAAAATTTATAGCAATAGGTAAGGATTTGATATTATCTCCACCTTTTCCCCTGCTCTACACCGTACGTGAGACTTTCGCCTCATACGGCGTGCCATCATACATTTGCAAATTATTTATTGTCTAAACCTTTTGGTAATCATAATTTTGTCTTATATAATTAACTTTTTTCCATTGTTCTTCATTCAACTTAAATTTTCTTAATAAACTTTGGGCTTCAACCATCTTTCTCGTAAATATTGCCTCGTACACATCTGAATTTATAAAGATTATATTTCCGTGATTATTAGTTCCCCTCTTTTTTAAAGGTTTCTTTCTAATGCACTTCATATGACTAACATCTAACTTCTTACCCGTTATGTAACAATTTCCTTGCTGAATGACATATGCTGATAAACTATTGTCATTAAATTCTATTGTTTCTGTTGGGTCTCTCATTTTAGCTATGGCTTCAAATTCTCTTTGTGTAATAAGCATTAAATTCTTGTGTATTTTCTCTCGACCTTTTGAAGTATAATTACTTATTTCCTGAGAGAAATTCATAGGACTCCTATGGTGAACTCCCGTTAATGGGAGTAAACACATATCTCCTATGGTTACAATTTTTGTTTCTTTCTGAATACCCATTGTTTGTTTTTGGAAATTAATGTCTGTTTCCTTAAATGGAATTGTTTTGCTAATGTCTCTAAGACGTATTCTTATGGTTGGTAAGAGAGCGTAATTCACATCCGTTAAATTGTTGTAAATATTTGTTGCTATGCAATAATAATTTTGTATTCCTCTAATGGCTGAATTATAGTTTTTAATTGCCACTGTTGGGTTGTCTTTTCGAATGTTAATTATTTTGGCTTTTAGGTTGCTTTTTGCATTCTTAATTGCCTTGTCACTCATATCAGTCTTTGCTATATAACCATATCTGGTCTTCCCCTTTGGAACGACTTTTATTTTAAAACCTAAATATGTTGATGAGTTTTTCTTAAGATTTATGACTTTTGATTTTTCTTCACTTATGTCCAATTTCAATCTTGTTTTTAAGAAATCCACTGTTGCGTGATACCATCTCTGTGCTTCGTTATAACTTCCACACATTATTTTGAAATCATCTGCATATCTTATTAGAAATCCATCTTTCAGATTGGTGTATTTCTTCGCATATGTTCGAAATGCTGCAACATTAGACATTCTGTTTGGTTTGAATGTTTCCCATTGATTACTTATCCACCAATCTAATTCATTTAAGACTATTAGGGATAGTAGTGGACTTATTATTCCACCTTGTGGTGTACCTTTTGTCGGTATTCCTTCTCCCTTTATTTCTGACTTAAGTATCTTACTTATGATACTTATTAAACGCTTGTCTCTTATTCCAAGTGTCCATATCTGTTTCAAAAGTTTTCCGTGGTCGACATTGTCGAAAAACCCTTTTATGTCAACATCAACACAGTAGTAATGCTTGTACATATTTATCATACTAACTGTTCTACTAATTGCGTGATGTGTGTCTCTGTTTGGTCTAAAACCATATGAATGGTTGTGAAACTTAGGTTCACAGATTGGTTCAAGGACCTGCAATATGCACTGCTGAACCAATCTGTCCCATATACACGGAATACCCAATGGTCTTTTCTTGTCACTTCCTGGTTTTGGAATGTACACTCTTCTGACAGACTTAGGTTTGTAGTCATCTAACATCTCTCTCACTGTATTAATCACAGTTTCATCCGTTAGTTCTTTAATATCATCTATTGTCTTTCCATCAGTTCCCTTGGTGTTACTACCTTTATTACTCTTTAGGTTTCTATATGCTAACCTGATATTTTCTTCTGAACCAATAATCTCCAGTAACTTATAAAAGTTGTTACCGTTTTTACTTGCTGAATACAATGAATCATATACTCTTTGCATATCATAATATTCATTGTATCTCAATTTGGTTTTCTTTAGCATGGTCTGTAACCTCCTATCTGGGAGTGATTACATCTCTTAGTCTTACTCGAACCCATACCATTCGACTTTAATTTGCTTAACTGTATGACTAGAGGTCTTCCCTCCACCGCTTATTATCACGGTTTCTTCGGTACTATACCTCCGCTTTCACTGACATAATCTCACTTATATCACTATTGTGATTTTCCCGTTTGATACGTTTCGTAGAAAGTAGATTCTCCACGCTGTCAGCTTCCAACGTTCCAAACACACTATCTTTACATCTATCCTTAGGTTCCTTCTATGAGCCTGTTACCTTGACACTGCCTGTAACAATGTATGGACTTTCATAAAGGCGGAGTCTTACTCGCCCACAGTAACGACACTATTTGTGTCACTATGCATTTCTACATAGTCCCGATATAGACCCGTACATTCGAAGTTTCGTCAGAAGAGCTTAACTCTCTTCATTCTCACCATAGATAGTTTATAGACCCCCGGCATATAGGATACACATCTCACCTCTGAAATGCTTTCGACATCTAATCTGTTTCGGTATCTCTCTGCCGGCTTCACCGAGCTTCTTACACTTTAGTTTCTACTAACTTAGGTGCAAGTCGGAGGATTAGGGTTGCCTTTCAGGACGTTACTCCATCATTCGACATATCGTGTGTTTAGTTCTCCGATTTACTACTATTTTTTTTATTCAATTATTAGTTGCAATCGTGCCATAGCTTTTCACTATGGAACGTTTCGCACCTCCTTTGGGATCGGTCAAAATAAATGAACAATCATCCGGCATCTGCATAAGATTAGGTTTTACCTCATAAAAAGTCTTGCCTGCTCCTGAACCTCCAATAATAAGGATATTATTATTAAGTTTCGTCATCCTTGTATTAAGACTCATTCTAACATTCTGACTTAAAATTCTGTTTCTATGTTCATTCTTATCTCTTAGCCTATTGTTCACCTTTGATATGTCTGCAAATTGTGCAGTACCATACTCTTTACCAGACATCATATTTCTTTTACTTGTGTAGTACATCGTTAATGCTACTGCATATATTAACAAAGCACTTAAAACAGCTTTTACTGTTGTATATCCTTTATAATAATTATTAAATGGCTGTGCTAAAATCTGATTTAATTTATTAATAAAATCATTTATATTTATCCCCGTTGTCCATGCACCATTTACCAGATATCCCGCATAAGCCGCAAACACTGCTCCAACAATAACGATAACGATGGAAGGGCTTTTCTTCTTGTAAATCATTATCGTTTTCCCTTTCCAATTTCTTCTGTTTTATTTGTTATCTTCTGCTTTGGAGACATTTTTTCAAATCTTTTTCTTACAGCAACTCCTACACTATCATAGTGTCCTTCATATAATTCACTGCCCTTTATCATCTGAACGACTTTATTATTTTTGTCATATAGCTTATATTCCTTTTCCATATCAAGAAATGTAAGCATTGTCTTTCCATTATGTATTTCCATTATATTTTCTTTTTTTATCCACACATAACGTACCTTTTCTCCCCATGTGCCGGGAACTCTTGTTTTAACTGCCCTAGAATTTTCTTCTTTTATCAATATCTTTGATACTGTGATATCCTCAAGATTTCTGTTCTTTGACATTGATACTGCCCTAATTCGTTCAACTATATTTCTGTAGCTGTTAATTCTTTTTGTCAGTGCCTCCTTGTTCATAATGACATCATATTTATTTTCTATTTCTGATTTTTCCAATGCCCCCATTGTAACAAGTTTTCCTATTATTTCTTTCGCTGTATTCTTTTCTATGTGAAATTTTTCCTCTATGGAATCAGCGCTTATGCTTTTATTATCAACAGCATATAGTCCTACTTTTTCAATTAGCCCCTGCATTATTTCTCCTGTTTTTTCTGCTTCCTGTGAATGAAACCTTTCATTTCCGTCTTTCTGTTTTTGAAAGTAGTCAATGAGTTTGTTTTTTCCATCATTGTCACTTTTCTTTACATAGTCATCAAATGTACTTATCTGACCCGATTTCAATTTTTGTAACATTACATTAATTCTTGGTGTTGCCTCCGAATGAAATATAATCTCTGTTTGTCCCTTGTTTATATTTGGCATCATCGAATAAAGTATTCCGTATTTTTTTGCAAGTCGTTTAACTTTTCGCATTTCAGAATTACTAAACTCAAGTACCTGAAGGTCTCCACCTCTCATAAGCAGTTTTCTCATAGATGTTCTTCCAAGATTTTTTTCATAATCAAGCATCCCCTTTAGAATAGCCAATACTTTTTTCATTGCTTCAATACCACCACTTCCAACTTTCATCGCAATCTCTATACCGTCATAGGCAACTCTGATTATCTGCACTGCCTCTGCCAATTTATCTGCCATTATTTCCTCCTTTCTATCCATTCATACTATTTTCAAGTTCTGCAATCTCTATTATTTCCTTCATTCTTTCTGCTGAAATCCTACCATTAATGATTTCTTCCAATTGACTTTCTGTAAGTCCCTTCTCTATTGCACTTTTTATTTGAATGAGCTGATTTTTGTCTAATTCACCTTCAATTACAAGCTTTACCAAATTTCTTCTACTCTTTGTTCTTATTGCTAATTTTGTAAAAATACTTATTGCTCCACGACTATTTACTGTCGTTTTTCTTTCAATGTTGTTACTATCTATTCTTATATGTCGATTCAAATTATCTACTTCTGATGATTCTTTCTTTGAAAATTCAATAACTTCTGTGTCTGATTTCTTTTTTTTACTGTATTTTTCTTCTAATTCACTTATTTTTTCCCTTAACTTTTTATTTTCTTTTCTAAGAGCCTCTCTTTCTCTGCTATTTTCTGTTGCCTGCGAATATGCTTTATTTATTTCATCCTGCTTTTCAGATAGTAAAACATCTTTTTCCTGATTTTCTTTTAGTATCCTATCGAAATCCTGCTGCCCTTCATTGTTATCTAATAAAGTTCTCAACACATCTTCAACTTCAGTAAATCTTTTATCCGCATTTGATAAATTTACATTCATTCGCTCCAAATATTTTATAATTTTTGTTACATATTCAGGTTCCCTATCGTGTTCAAACTTATTTCCTTCAGCAAGACTATCTTCATAGAGCTTTTTCATTGTTACTGCCTTTTCGCCACTTTGAGTAATTTTTTTCACTGCTTCTATTGGTACACCCTTTTCATAAAATTCCAATGCCATTTCCATCTGTGAAATACTAAGTCCGTCAGCTACAATTACCTTAATAACCTCATCATCATAATTGTTTCTCAAGCATTTTGAACATATTTTCATATGAGCAAAATCCATATTTTTATCGGCATATCTTGCTATCTGTTCTCTTGTAAGCCCATAATCTGCATCATCACTTATCAGCTCTAACACCTCTTTACTTACTCCTCTGTTTCTAAAACCTTGTATAATCATATTTTTGTCTCTAGTGTCACTGCCCAATTTTAACCTCCTGTTAAAATAAAAAAACAGCCTATTTTTTCGGCTGTCTATCTCTATTATCTATTCCTCTTTCTTCTTTTTTGTTCTCCACTTGTCTTATTGGCTTTTCATTTTCTTCCTTTATTAAATTATCTGCAATTCCTAATTCCTTTCTTACATCCTTTAATTTGTTTCTTAACTTTACATATTGACTTTTATAATATTCTTTTAAATTTATTACTTCTTCAACCGTGTATCCCTGACTGCTAATTTCCGATATAAGCTGCGTATATTTTTCATGTTCTTCCTTGAAAAATTCATCTCCTCTTACATAACAGTTTTCACTTTCTGCTAATTCCTTTATCACATCTACAGCCTCAAACAGATTTTCTGCCGCTTTCTCAGCACGTCTTACTGCACTAATTTTCCTATTTATACTTTTTCTTCTATCATCTAAAACATTTCTTGCTTCAGTCAATTCAGTTATACTCGTAATTCCATATTTCGAAAGCAAACTAAACTGTTCGTGTAGTTTATGCATTTTTCTAATTTCATCACGATATTTCCATGCCTGTGAATACGCTCTTTTTTTCAATTTGCCGGTTCTATACAATTTTGCAAAATATTTTTTTTGGATTCCTGTAAGTTTTGTTCTTCGATATCTTTTAAATCTGCAATATATAATCTTAGGTTTAGAATTAATTTTGTCACTTTTATAATCGGCAATGCTTTCGTTAATAATTCTTTTGATAATATTTTCTCTTGTATATTCATCCCCTATTTTATCAAGCCTAATATACTTCTTCATTCCCGGCATTAATACTGCCATATATTTTCCCTGCTTAATTTTGTATCCCTTCTCTTTAAGCATTTCTAAAAAAGTATCATATGTTGAAGCTTGAAGAATACATGAATCAACATCTCTTATTACCATGTCTTTCCAAACAAATTTACCATCACGATATGTATTCCATTCTTTGTACCTTTCATCTTTCTCTTTTGTGTCATAATTTATATCTATTGTCGAAAGACCATATTCTTTACAAAGACTATTTGTAAGTGGCTGAATATATTTTGCCCAATCACCTTTTTCGTAACGATACTTTTTTCCATTCTTTATATTTACGCTATTGAATATAATGTGCCCATGCTTATGTTTGGTATTATTATGAACTGAAAATATAACTTCGTAATCATCCCCAATATACTCTTTTGCAAATCTTTCTGTTATTTTAAAAGCAGTGTCATCATCTATATTGTCTTCTTCAAAAGATATAATAAAATGATAAGCTTGTCTTTTATCTATTTTGCCAAATTTAACCTTGGTATTTTTCATTTTGTCATATGCAAAATCCGGCTGACAATTAATCCCTCCTACAAGTCTTCCTCCATCTGTTTTTTCTTCATTTTTTATGTAATCAATCGCAGCTTTTAAATGTTTCCCATGATAACCATTTCCACAATCACCTATATTAAGAACCTTCGTAACTGCCAATACATTTCTCCACTTCTCTTGTAGACATTATAAGTTTTCTCATATATGCTCTTAGGCTTTCCATATCATTACGACTATAAAATCCAGCATTATTTTTTCTTGCAATCTGATTAATATTGTTTCCGACATGATTTACTTCATTAATAAGATTTGACAACATAATTCTTATTTCCGGATAATCAGAAGGTTTATTATTTAGTAACAGACGTATGTATTCTGATTCTGTCATATTGAATTCTTTAGCAAGTTTTCTCAATTTTGCTACTTCCGTTTCCGTAAATCTGAAATGTTTAACTACTCTATGTCTTCCATTTTCCATTTATACCACCCTCTCTTTATCGTAATCCATTATTTAAATATCACACTTTGTCATAAAGTCTAATTATGATTTTCCTTATCCGTATCCTTTAAGAATTTCCCAATTATGGCTTATATAACAACCTGTCGTTCGCAAGATACGCATTTTGTGATACAAATGCCATTTCTTGTTAGGGGAACATCCCCTAATACCCCTTTTTTTTACAAATGTTATATATTTACATAGAAATATATTGGAAATTAAAAATCCCCTCAACTTTTTTACCTGACTTCTCACATTTTTCTGTGAGTATTTACATTAATGTTTTTTCCCTTTTATTTATTCCATGATATTTTTTCCTGTACTTTTTATAATTTACTCAAAATTTTCCAATAACTACCTGTACTTTTCCATGGTAATTGTCTTTTTACTTCTTAAGCTCTTAATCCAATCATTATAATCTTTATATTCCTTTGGCGGTGGTAAATCCATAACCTTATATCCTCTGCTTTCATATTTATCCTTCAATATAGATGATGCCACTCTTCCCGGTCCATCATTATCAAGACATAATCTAATTATTCTTATATTTTGATTTTCTTTTAGAAAAGTTTCTAATGGTGCATCTGCAATCATTCCAAGTGCCAATTTATTAGTCTTATAATCATCATAAATATCGCAATAACTTAGCAAATCAATTGCTCCCTCAAACACTTCTAATTCATCGGATTTATCATTTACAAAATTAAAGCCATAGTTTTTATCGTTACCTTTTACATCACACTTGAAAACATAACCGTTCTTATCAAAAACTCCTCTCATACTAGCAAACCTTGTTACTCCATTTTCATCCTTTCCCTTAAAGACTATATTATGATACCCTTTAGATTCATAAATCAGATTTTTGTCCACAAAGAAATCTATACATTTTTTACTTATTTTTCTTTTGCTTTGCAAATATGAATATAAAAAATTATTGTTTTCTGACTGTTGTGGAAGTACAAATTTTATATTATTTTTTTCTGGAGCAATCTTTTTCACGCTATGTTTTAATGTTAAATCTGTACTATAACTTTCCGTTCTTTTGTATCCTGCAAAGTCAAGCAGCCAAAATACTGCTTCCTTAATATCCATTCCTGCAAATACTCTTAAAAAATCTATCTGTGAACCTCCATTACTTCCTTTTTCATTCTGCCTTGACCAACGATACCAATTAGTTTTGCCATATATTCGTATTGAATCCATCTCTTTTAAAGTATGATACTTTCCTATCTTTTTCACAGTATATCCGAGTGATGAAGCCACCTCACATAAATCAACAGATTTTGCAAGTTCTAATTCTTTTTTAGTAAAGCTATCTTCCATTTTATCTCCTAGTTCTCTCTTTTTCAGCAACTAAAGTGCTTTCATTTCCGTTAAATTTAAGATTATTATAATCCTGCTCATATCTTTCCCTTTTATGAAACATAAGCCCCTTTTCTCTCATACTGAAATATTCTATATTATTTCCTCCCACAATTATATGATCAAGTAGAGGGATTCCCATTAAATCCGTCAACTGAATAAGCCTGTCTGTTATTTCAATATCTTCTTTTGATGGATTTAACGAGCCCGAAGGATGATTGTGTATTAGTAACATATTTGCAGCATTTGAAAGAATACTTGTTTTAAATATTTCTCTTGGGCTCACAAGCGATTGATTAAGCGAACCTACACTTGCCATAGTGCAGTTGATTGGCGTATTATCACTTTTTAAATTAACTACACACAAAACCTCTCTATCCATTTCGCATAAATATTTCCCAATAAGCCATGTTGCAATCTCCGGAGTTGTAATTTTCACATCAGAAAAAATTGGAGCTTCTTTTACCAGCCTTACTGACACAACATCCAGTTTAAAGTCGTTATTCATCTCCATCTTTTTCATCCTTCCATTCCAATATAAAAATAAATTCTTCTTTTCCTGAATTTATAATTTTCACCATATCTTCCATTGTTTCAATTTCTACTTTTTTCTCCATTACAACACCTATAATGTTTTTTCTGATCTATCATAACTTAACGGCTCTGCTACTATATTGTCATCAAGGCTTTTGTTTGGTGCATCAGATGCTACGGTCAATTCCTTTTTGTTTTTGTCATAATGATACACTTCATTGGAAAGTCTGTCTTCTATTAATACCTCATTCATATTTACTTCATTTACCATCTCCTGAAGTTCATTTACATCCTTTCCTGTTGATGATATTGCAATTATTTCATGCGTTGATGAAGGAATAATATAAATGTCAGAGTCAAATTTTTTTGACAATTCATCAAGATTTTCAGGAAATAAAAGTTCCGATGCTCCATTAAATTTTTCAGAGTTTGTCATAACATACAAATCCATACCTTTTGAACTTCCCTTTACTTCATCAATCACACTCATTGTTTCTTCCCTACTTACAATATCTTGAGCTTCTCCCATTTCTTTTAAGATTATTTCACAAATAATCTCATCCATTGGTCTAATACTTACCGGTAGTAATTTAGGTGTATTTGCCATTGCCTGTTCATAAAGCTGTGCTTCATTCATTCCCATTGTTTCTGCTAAATCATTGGTTACAACTATTGAACTTGTTCCATTTTTATCAGTATTTATTAAACATCTATATACTACTGAAAGATCTAAAAACTCTCTATGTGGAACACCTTTTAAATAATTTTCATTCTGAGCTGTGTTTACTAACGTTACAATTAGTCTCTCTTTTAACTTATCCATATCTAGCTTTTCGTCTTTCATTATTTCCGGCATTTTGTTATATCCTTCTGTTATCATATCTGCTGCATCTCTAATAATTTCTCCCATACTTTCTCCCTGCTTATACATTTCATAAAGACTATCTATGTATATAGTCGGTGAACCGCTTATGCCCTTATTCTTCTCAGCAGAAACAACATTAATTGCGTCCCTGTCACAATTTACCTTGTGAACTTTTCTTTCTACTACCTTGTAATTTTTAAATTCACTAGGCATATACTCTTTTATTTTTTTCTTTAATACTTCTTTAAATATTTCGTAATTCATCATTTCAATTTCCTCCTAAAATCCAAAAAAGAAGATGTAGTCATAAGGCTAACATCTTCTCTACTTTCTTAATTCAGTTTTTTATAAACGCTTTTATTCCTTTTTATGTCTATAAAAAGTTTGATTTTTTTCTATAAATTCTACATTATAGTTTTGAACTTCTAAATACAAATACGCTTCTCCTTCTCTATGTGGAGTCTCATCTGTCATACTCATAATATATACTTCCATCTGTTCTTTATATGTATCCCCCAATCTATTTTTCACATTAAAATCTAAAATAATAGCTTTCCCCAATTGAGATTTAAAAACCTCTTCATCTGCATAAAAATAAATATCCTTTTTTTCAAGTGGAGCCAATCCTATCTTTCGTGTCGTAGCCATCGACATAGAATTTTTCCATTTGAATGCACCATCTTTTGCTACCGCAGAATTAAAGATAATTGTCTCGTAACCAGACGAAATATTAAGCAATGTGAGTCTTAATCCCCAAGCAATTCCATCTGAATATTTACCTATTTGTATACACAGATCTTCTGGCAATATGCTAGTTGTTTCAAAATTTCTCATCGGTGCATCCCAATGTTCAATAACAAACGCTGGTCTCAAATCCAATCTCTGTCTATCTTGTTCTAACTCAAGAAGCCTTTCAGATATTTCATTTGATTCTTTTGTCTGCCAAATAGCTACAATTGCTATAATAATTGTTGGTATTGCTACAATACAATTTGCTAAATAGCCTAGTATTCCATCTGCAGATATTTCCGATTTTATAAATGGCGAAACCAAATGAATAGTCATAGGTGTTATCACCATAACCAATACTACAATTCTTATTAGTGTTGTCCTTAAATTTTTTTCATAATAACACCTTTCTCATACTATTATATTTACTTATAACTAATCTTATTGTTATATATTTTGTATTCTAATAAACATCTATTATGTATTTATTTCTAATAATATTCTCACTTCAAATCTATCTTATATATCGAAAACCCTTTACTTTTTTTGCATATAATTCTCAATTTATGTGGAGACTTTATTTTATATGAACTTAACTTATATGACCAGATTATCATATTTAATAATTCTTGTTGAGAAATTGACGCACCTACTCCCCCTTCAAACCTTGTCAAACCTGCCCCCAAAATTGGAATACATACATCTTGTTGCCCATAATATATATCTATTTCTTTCCACAATATTGAAAGACACTTCAAATACTCATCACGTGTAAAAAATCGACCAGATCCATTTTTGTCTAATGTTACAAATGCCATCAGCAAATCGTCTCCATTAGGTACTATCCTCCCTGACTCATATCTTTCTTTATTTTTATATTTAGATTTGCTCTTGAGTGGCTTCAATTGTGAGTCTAATATTAATTTTTGAATGTCTAAATCTGGGTTATTAATTAAATATTGCCCACAAATAGACGTTTTCTTTACATCAGCAGGAGCTTCTCCAATATTCGTAGAAAAACATTCATCAAAATTTATTACTCTTTTACACTTTTTGGTTTTTAGTAAATCCCCATATTCTACTGTTATCTCATAATTATTTCCTTTTATCCTTATGCTTTTTTTAAACTTCAAGTAAAATATGTATATTATCACTACAATGGTTTCAACTATTATAAAAGTAATTATTCGATTGACAATAATATTAATTTCTATAAAATATCTATTTAACTTAGCAATCTCTAAAACAAACTCTGGTATTAGCGCAACTTTTCCAAAAATGTTTTCTGGAACAAATGTGAAAATTCCTGAAACAATAGCAAACGCACACACTATACTTTTTTTTAATAACTCCATCAAAATCCAAGTTCCTTTTTTATGTATGAATAATCGCCAACCTTCTTATCTTTGTCATCCTTTTTCCAAAATGGTCTCGCAATGTTTTCATAATTTTTCATATAAGATGGCAACCAACTTGGTTCTTTTTTGAGAGAATTATAAACAATAATAATTGCTTTGTTTTTTTTCTCAGCCTGCAAAAATTCATGTTCTAAATATGAAAACTTATTTATATTTCCTATATTACCATCTTTAGCTGGTTTTGAAGTAACATAGACTTTACATGGTTTTGTTCCATTAGTATTTTGTTTATAAGGCGTACATTCACATAAATTTTGTTTTTTATTAACTCTGTCACATTGATTTCCCGCAGTACGCAAAGCTGTCTTATTCCCAACAACAAAAATAACCGCTGATGATGCGTTTATTTGTTTGTTAAATTCTTGTTTTAAATCGCATATTCGGCAATCTTGATTTTCGGAAACACTTCCTGAGGATACCTTGGACATATCAATAAAATCCACTTTATGCAGATTATCACTTCCCCATTTATTCAACTCTTCAACAACATTGCGATCACCATCATATTCAGCATAGTCTGCGCTAATATAAACTTGTTTGCTCATGTTATATCACTTCCTTTCATTGTAACTCTATATTTCCATCATTTTTTCTATATGTAGTGCTTCATGACATATTTTAACACTATATATATGATATTACAAGAAGTAATCATTTTCTATATATTATTCAAACATATTACTTTAATAATTAAATATTAACTGCAAACACAACAAATCTATAATCATTTCCCCTGTCATTATCACATGTAGAAAGTGTTATAATTTTATCTCCATATTGGGGCGTAATTCCAACATCATAGAAACTATATTTTTTTACTTTATTTATAAACTCATCATAATCAAGTTTATCCTGTGCCATAACAAATTTCCAATATGGAAATGCTTTCTTATTCACACTAATAACAGAAAATATTTTATATTTCTTTTTTCTATCTGTTGTAAAATAAACATTTCTATGTTTCTTGAAAAAATTTTCCTCTCGATATTTTGTTAATTCTCCAAACATTTTTGTTCCATTTATGTTATGACCATATATGATTAAATTATCTGACTTTTCTAAATTACAATAAGCTGACAGATATGGTGTCCCATAAAAACTATAATTCCTATTAATATCATGATTAAGATAGAAATCCGGCTCATCTGTTGTTTGTAATACTGGATAACTTATTGTTGTATTAGGTATTTCAATATACCCTACAATGTCTTTGTTTTTTTTCTTCAAGTTATAGAGTATTTTTTCTTCTGAGCTTTTTTCAACATTTTCCCTTATATCATTAAATCTCTTCTCTTCATCATAATCCTCTTTATATTTAATTGTAGCCACTACAGCTATTAAAACTGTAGCTACTACAACTAATGCAGAAATACTTGTCCTAAGAAATTTCTTTTTATTCTTCATCTTGTTTCTTTCTATATCTATTTTTTACATTTAGACATTTTGCCAACACACCTGTTCCAAATAATAATGCCAGCACATATAAATATATACTTTTATTATGACCTGTCTGTGGTGTATCCGGCACTTCTGGAATACGTTCATCCACAACCTTAATTTTCTGTATTTTACCCGTATCCTTAACTGTAATCTTTACATTCTTTGCTTTTTTATAATGTTCAGGTGCCTGCTGTTCAACAAACGTATAGGTTTCCCCTGCACATAAAATGCCATTAAGTACAGTTTCCTTTTTCTTTGTTGTAAATTCACATACTTTCTTTCCCTTACTGTCTAATACCTTATACTTTGCTCCCGGTAATAACTTTTTAGTATCAGATGCTATCTTTGAAAACTGAATTTTTATTGTATCATCTTTCATATATACTTGCTGAATATTTCCCGTGTCAGAAATTTTAAATTCGACACTTTCAGCAGTTGCGAAGCCACTTGCCGGTCTTTTTTCTGTAAACATATATGTCTTTCCTACTACATATTTCCCTTCAACTATATGCTTATCTTTACTTGAAGTCCATTTATCCATTATCCGTCCTGTCTCTTTATCTGTTACTTCAAGTGCACATCCCGGAATTTCCTTTTCTCCTGTGATTTCTGTCTTTGAAAATTCAATTTTTGTTGTATCATCATACATTACCAGTTTATTTGAAATTGCAGGAACAAATTTTTCATTTTCTTTAATAAAAATCTGTGTTAAATAATCTGCTTTTTCAATCTTCAGTTTTAACATAAATGAAATATCTGTCGCTGAGACAAATCCATCTGCTGGCTTTGTCTCTGTCAAGACGTATTCCTTATCATGCAACAATCCATTTATTTTTATATTTCCATTTTCATTCATCTTAGCTTCAATGTTCAAATATCCCATTTCTTCTAACTTTTCATTTACAATAATTGAATCTTTATCTCCTGTTATCCAACTTACAATTTCATTTCCATTTTCATCTGAAATCTTAAGATGACAATTTGGAATTTCTACACTACTTGCAATCATCAGTTTATCAACTTCAACCTCTGTCTGTTGATTAACAACTTTTGCTTCTGCTGTTACTATTTGTGTTTTCTGATTTTTATATTCAAGATGAACAAATATAGGTTCTTCTGAAATATAGTAACTGTCCGAAATATTTTCTTCTAAGAAATAGTAATCTCCTGAATTAATAGGTAAGTCTTTTTCTCCATATCCTTCTCCCATTACCGGAACAGAAAATGGTATTATTGCTTTTCCGTCTTTATCTGTCTTTACTTCTGTAATCTTAGAGCCCGCCTTAAGAATCACATTACCATCTTTATCATAAATATTGTCTTTTGTATAAAATCCAAAAGTTGTATCTGGAACAGGTTTAGATGTCCTTGCATCTTTTTTTGTAACTCTGACTTCTGTTGATACCAACTCATTCCTAATATCTAAAACACCATCTTGTGTGTTATCTGAAATATCAGAAACATATTCCTCATCCTGACTGTTCCACACAAATTTTAAATTCCATGAATTAATACTTTGTAATACGTGACCGTATGTTGTCTTTACTTCCTTTATTTCATATTCTCCAAGAGGGACATCCAACGTTACCGCTCCGTTTTCTTCTAATTTTGCTTTGCATATTCCATTACAATCTGACATAAACTCTGCACCTGAACCAGTTGTAATGGTCGCCACTAACTCACCTGCTTTAAACCATGTTGTATTCTGACCATCCTGTGTTACAATATCCTCTTTCGCATAAAGTTCGAATACCACATCATTAAGCATTACATCTTCATATTTAAATGGATTTTGCTGTAAAGAAACATTCATTGCATTTGTATAAATAAAACTGTCAATATTTAATGTTTTCATAATTGCTTCATATTCAAATCCTGTTAAACCTGGTCCCGTCTTTTTAATTGTAAACTTTCCATATGTTTCATCATTGTAGTATTCATACTCTGCATATAGATACTCATTTCCATCCTTATCTGTCATTGTTTTATAAGATTTATTTGTAATTTCAATGTTAATAAATGACTTGTTGTTCTTAAATCCTTCCGGTCCCTGTACCTCGTAAACTCGATATTTACCAGCTTTTAATTTTTCATAGGTAATTATTTCTCCTGTATCATCTGAAACAAATCTGTCCACTGTAATAATTTTGTTTCCATTATTATATGACTGTTTTACAATCATTTCTGTTCCATCATCATTCACTTTATAAATCTGATATGTTGTGTTTGGTTTTAATACTGTCTTTTTAGTCTGGGCATCCTTTTTAACAATTTTTAAATATGCTGTAAATTCAGGATTATTTAAAAGATACTTATATGTCTTTCCCTGCTCTTTTATATCAACATAAAAATCAGGACAATACTCTGTCTCGTCATCACCACTAATCTGATGAACAATATATGTACCATATGGTAATTCTTTTGTTATTGCATATCCTTCACTATTGGTTTTAAGTAAATCTTTTTCTGTATCCTTTGCCTTATCGTATGATCCACTTGATGCAATATAAACCTGAAACTGTGCATTTACCTCTGGTGAAACAATACCTGCATTTCCATTTCCTTTTCCCTTAATTATAGAAACCTTTCCTTTAACAACATCTTCTCCCAATTCTAATTTTGATTTTGCACTATTATATTCAGCCGTATATTCCTGACCATCTTCATGTATTTTATATACTTTATCATTTTTCAAATATCCTACAGGCGGAACAATCTCCTTTAGGTAATAATCACTTCCACATCTTACATAATCTGTTTCAAACTGATTTCTGCTGTCTGTAGTATATTTTTTCAATAATTTTGTACATCCATAATCCTCATACATACCATATACTGCTCCTGCTAGTGTTGCATCTCCCTGAGCCACTTCACCTGTTTCATTGTCCTTTTTGATTGCAATAAGCTTCACCTTTTTATAATTATTTACTACATTAAATTGATATGCCTTCTCGTAAGAACCATATTTTCCAGATGAAGTATCCGGCCATACGCCATTTTCCTTAACCCAGCTCTTATCCGACTGAATTGTAATTGTAACTCCTTTCGCAATACTTCCCTGTGCAATAATGTTTGCATTTCCTGTGTCTAATTCCTTTACAACATATTTATTATTTATTGCTTTCATCTGCTTATCTAAATCTGACTGAATTAATTTTTCTGCACCACTTTTTGATAAATCACTTGCATACTTATATCCCTCATCATCCAATTTATTTTTAATTTCCTTTTTTGCTGAATCCGTCATTTCTTTTAAATCATCAGCTTTACAATAGTAATAATCTTCTGATTGAATTTGATAATCAAATTTATATGTTATTTTTCCATTTAAATCTGTCAAAGCTTCAATTTCAAATCTACTTTGATCTTCGTCAACATCACCACTTTCTGCATCACCCCAGCCATTAAATTTAAAGGAATATAATTCTTTAACATTTTTTGCTGTTAATAAGAATTTTACTTTTGGTAATGCTTTATTTTCTTCATCTTTCTTTGTTAATGTTATACGTTGTCTGTATCTTAACGTATCATTTAATGGATAGTATTTATAGTCTTCTTCCTCGTCAGTTGAATTTATTTCCATAAGCACCTGTCTTGAATAAGCAGATGATGTCCACTTTGAAATAGAACATATAACAGTATGATCTATATTAAAAATTTGATTGTATATTTCATTTACTGTTTTATCATTATAATATCCGGTATTATTTCTTACCTGTTTAATCACATCTTTAAGCTGACTTTCACTTGTTCTTCCTTCTTCAGCACTCCATATGAGACATTGAGCATACACCCATGCTTTATTTGCCTTCTTTTTTACATATGCATACCAATATCCTATTTTTGCCTCAACTGATATTTTTTTGTTTGAATTATCGCTTGAGATTTCGTCATTTGATGATACATATACATCTCCTGTATGACAAGCTTTTCCTAAATCCTGGCAAAAAACCGGCTTACCGTTTACCATTGTTTTAAGCCATGTGCCACTTTCACTTTTTTCACCAATATTAACTGTTCCAAGCCGACCTATATTTACTAAAGATGCCTTACCTGTTGCAGCCTGTACCTTTTTTGTCGATTGTGGCAACACAGTTATCGACATAACTATTGCCAGCATCATTGCCACAATTCTCTTTATTTTATTCATTAACTGAAACTCTCCTTTCAAAAAGAAAAAGACCGCCAAAACTGACGATCTTTTACCATTCATATATTTTACTATCTATCTAAAATTTGCAATGCAGACTCCAGACTTTCCATGTTATTATTCAAAACAATTTCATCTACATCTACCATACTAAAAATTGCAACCCATCTTCCCTCATAAGAAGCCATTGCTCCGTAACGATAGTCTGAATGTATCATATTATGATAATGTCCCGGACTGTTCTTCCATGAAGTCATCGCCTGTTTAGGTGAAGTACTTCCTCCAAAAATATTTTCACCACTAACAATTGTCAGTCCATATTCCTTTGTACCAACCTTACCTCGTAACATCCATTTGTCATAATTATACTTGTCTTTTAATACTTTTTGAGCAGTTGAATCCAATTTATTGTGTGAGAAATCATTCACTATTTCCTTTGCTCTTGACTTACATATTTCATACAACACTTCAGACCATTCTAATTGTTTAACACCCACTTTTTTTCTATATTCATTTTGAAGTGTAAATGCTTGTTGCTCACAATTTTTGTGGTATCCGTTCAAACCTGAAACATAACATCCCTTTTTTACTAACTTGTCATTCTTAGTGTAATATAAAAGAGTGTTTTCAGTATATATTAAAGCCTTTGAAAAACGTCCATAGATTGTCTTTCCTTTTTTCTTTTTATATGCTCTGACCTTTAACTTTACTTTTTCTCCTTCACACATATCAGTTATTTTAAAATAATTATTTTTGGTGGTTAATACTCTATTCCACTTTTTTAAATAGTAATCATATCTATAAACCTGATATCCACTTACTTTCTTTATTTTTTTCCAACTAATTTTACGATAGCATCCATCATAATACTTTTTCTTTGAGTAAAAATATGATCCATCTTTTACTCTATTCTTTTTTACACCTGTAACCTTTTTAATAGTTGCAGCCTGCACTGTAAATGTATTTGCATTCATTTGTGGAATTGTCATTGACAATAATCCTACAATTATAAATAAACCTAATTTCTTCATTTACCTACCTCTCTCTGTAAGAGTGGCAGGCTATCCGTGTTATACCCCATCCGCTCCTACTGTTGCGAATTTATTCTGTTATAACTCGGGATAAAATTTTGTTTCATCCCGTATTCTGTTCATTTTGACCTCCTTGATTATACAATAATTTACAAATCATTTCATTTACTTTCTTTTTCCAATTAATAATATAGCAAGAAATATTTTTAATACTATTCCTGTGATACTAACTGCCAAACTACCAACTTCAACTAATAACTGAATTAATGTTACAACAACTCTTGCAATTATTGTAACCACACTTATACCAAACTTTTTTATTCCATATAAAATATTTCCTGCCATATTCCTCCTATTCTCCCCACATTTCTGCAAGTCCCATTACTGTATCATCTGCATTAAATCCATCATTCTTTGATGTATCATTTATGTTTGTTCCCTTTATGAGATTACCTGTAAAAGTTCCAATTACGGACAATATCTGTTTGTTTACCTCAGTTATCATTTCCGCTCTCAAACTTTCTTTTACTTCTTGTAACTCCTCTTTTGTTGCAAAACTTTCTTGTCTTTTTTGTTTTCCGCTATTTGTAATCACATCCTCTTCTAAAGCGTTAATATAGAACTCAACAGCATCCACAATAAATTGATTTTGAGATTTATATACTGACTTGTCTAAATCAACCAATATCTGATGCATTCTTATATGATTTGGATTTCTTCTACTTAGTCTTAATGTATGGTAAAATCCATCATCATTTTTAGCCATTTAAATTCCTCCTCTCTTCCTTGATTTTGAAATCATAAATGCTTTTGCCAAATATTCAAACCCTTTTGCATTTGCTTTGACATCCTCAATATAACTAATGTTTTTACTCTCTATTTCTCCATAGTGTTTCATTACCGCTGCACCTCCACCTACAAATGTTATTGGTGTAATATTGAGACTGATGTTAAATTCTCTTAATGTATTAAATACCTTATTTGTAAATTTTCTTATTTCTTCCTCAACTACCTGTGCAAATCTCTCTTCCATATCACACATTCCTGTTTTCATAACATATTCAAGTTCTGATTCATCAATTTCACAATTAAACTTGGCTACACATTCCTTATTAATTGCATGCATACATGTAATCAACCCCATTGGTCTTGTATCACACTCCGATAACTCTGGTTTCATATTTTTTATTGTCATCAAATCCATTGTCCATGATCCTATATCCACTACAATATGTTTTCTATCATACTGTGGCATTTTATCTGCCACCGCTGCATAACACTGTGGAAATACAGACACCTTAATAATATTTACTCTATATGTTCTATTTTCAAATTTAAACTTCAACTCTCTTTTTTTAGACAGATATTTAATAAAATTATCCTTTTCTGCTCCGAATCTGGTTAACGGAAGTCCTACGGATAAAAAGACATCTGCACTATTCTTTCCTCTTATCTTCAACTCCTTCGCCATAGCTGCAAGCGTAAGAAGATAAAAACTTTCGTCAGTAACCTTGTTATCTTTTACCTCTAGTCTTTTTCCTCCGACTGAATAAAATTTTCCTTCATACTGAAGAATATTATCAAATATCCCTGGTTCATTTGCTATTTGATTAACTGCTGTAGAAAAAACTGTATTAACTGTTTTTATATTTGACCATCCATGGTCAATTGCAATTATTTCTAATCTATTTTCCATCTGTCTGTGCCTCCTTGCCTTTTTAGTCAACTATATATCCTTCTTTCTTACTTTCCTAATAAATCTCTCATGCACGGAAAACAATATCTGCTGTTTTTTCCATATGGACATCCTACACATTTACTCTCCTGCTGATTTTCTTTTTTTTGCTTTCCTGCTCCACATTTTTCATTATTAATACATCTGTTATCATTTCCCCAAAAATATTTGCATTTCATACAGCTTCTTAAATCTCTTTCCAATTTTTCTTTAGCATTGTTTTCTTTGCTATTTTTTTCCGGCTTTTGTTTTTTTGCGTTAATTCCCAACTATTCTGCTCCTTTCATATTCATTCATAGTACTGTGGGTTATTAACTATGTATGTGCACTGTGCTTATCTTTAAGCCCTCATCGCCCGTACACCTGGGAATTACAAACAAGCCGCTTATGCGTTCACGACGCTTCTTTAAGAAACTATCTCCTCTGCCGCCATTTCGAGGATAAGGAGTTTCTTTCACTCCTCTGTGTTTTATTATCCTTCCGCTACATTTAATCTGTCCTGCTCGCTCTACCTTCATTTTTCAATCCTTCGGTTCTCTTCGCATTGCTATGAATGATTATCCAGACAGGTGCACCGGAATTTTACTCCTTACACTAATTATTCTGTGTAAGATATGAAATTCTTTCATAAATTTGTAATTGTTATTCAATTGTATTTTTAGGAAGCCAATTGCTTCCAGCACCATTATCATAATTCTAACTTTAATATTTAACCATTAACTGTAGTGGTGCATTTTTGTTTCGTTTCACCCTTTTATGGTGTATTTATCTTTTTAGTTCCATATTTTGAACTGCTATAAAATATTTTATTAATAGAACGTTGTTCTCTTATTCGCATACATTTTTATTTCATTATTTTAATATTTAATAAATATTTCATAGCAATCCAATTTAGTTATTAACGAAGAATTAAGCAAACTCTTCTTTTAAAGTTGGTCCATTTTATCCGGACCAACTTTGGACCAAATTCGGTCCAACTTTTATGATTAGTTATGATACTATGCGATAAGTTGTGTGTTCTCATTGGACGCAAAAAAACCCTTTAAACATAGTAACTTACCTACGCTTAAAGGGTTTTCTCTTATCTTATTATTCTACCTAGATTTATTTCATCTGTTTTGCCAACTTTTATTTACTGTTTTCTCAAATGCCCATTTTATAAGGCTTTCTACGCTTTCCTCAATTCTGCTCTTCCATTTTACCCAATTTCCCTTTGGGTAGAAACTTTTCATTCCCGTTGAAAGCAAATTTCTCTTATTTTGCTATGTTGGGTACTCTTTTATGCACACTGGGTAGAGTTTTTATTTTTCTGAACTTTCTGTTTTTCACTCACGCTACCAAACTTTGCTATTTCTTCTTCAAATTTTGTTTCTGTCACATGAGTATATATGTCAATCGTTGTACTGTAATGCTGATGTCCCATTAGCATTTGCACTACTTTAGCGTCCATTCCTTTTTCAAAGCACCTGCTACAAAATGTATGTCGGATTGCATGAGGATAAAGGTCTTTAAATTCTATCGGCTCTCTGTTTTCCTTTACCGCTTCTATTGCTTCTTGAAAATTGATTGCTTTTACTACTTTCTTAATTTCTTTTTCTGCTACATTCCGAATAACTGGACTTCCTAAAGAAGTGGTAAACACCAAGTTATCAAATTCTCCACTTGAACGCCAACGATTTCCATAGGCTTTTTTCTGCCTGTTCTGTTTTTCTTTTTGAGATAACAGAATTTCTTCTGTTTCTGCCATAAACGGAATACTTCTGTATGAATTATGTGTTTTAGGCTTTGTTAGTCGCATAGTCTTTACTCCATTTTCATATTGACAGGATAAAGACCTTTGAATGTTAATACATTTCTTATTCCAGTCTATATCTTCCCATTTCAGACCACCGACTTCCCCAATTCGCATACCCGTCAGAAACATAATGTAAAACATCTCTTTATACCAGTTATGCTCTACTTCCTGCAAAAACCTTGTTTGCTCTGCCATTGATAAGAAACGTCTTTCTGCTGTTTTATTTTCCCAAGGTACATTGATTTCAAAACATGGATTGATGTCTATAATACGATTATTCTTTGCAGACTCCAAACACTCCCGAACTCTGCCTAAAGCATCTCGCATACTGGAAGACGCTCTCCCCTGCTTATTCATATCGTTAATGACACGTTGAATATCCAAGTTCCGTATATCTGTCACTTTCATATTCCCTATTGCTTTTCCAAATGTATTATAATATTTGCTACGCATAGGAAACACGCTTGTTTCCTTGATATTAGGAATTTTATAATTTGCAAACCATTCCTCAAACCATTCATTCAGCGTTATTTTCTGACGTTTCATATCAATATTATTTCTTGCTTCTTCTTTTGCCTTTTCAAACAATATTTTTAATTTCTTCAAATCAACATCATACAAGTTAATGTCTATTCCGTTTATCTTTGCTCTTGCTTCGTATCTACCGTCCTTTCTTTGACGTAAACCTGTTCCTAATTCTTTTCCTTTTAAATCTTTACCCATAATCTCTACCCTTTCTATCAATCAAATATTTTGATAAATAAAAAGGGAACTTCTGTGATTTTAACCATATACTACTATAAGTTCGCCTCCTTTTCAATCAGAACTTCAATAACTTTTTGCTTGTTGCTCTAGCCATGTGTCTAATAGTCTTCTGTTCGCATACCACCGATACCCAATCTTCATGGAAAACGGACAGTTTCTACTTTTCAAGAGTTCTCTTGTCTTTGTTTCTCCAAGTCCAAGATACTCACTTACTTCCTTTAAATTTAATAATGCTTTTTCTATACGATTATCCCCTTTCCTCTAATCTTCTTGCTTTTATGTAATCATCATACAACTGTTTCTGTGTGATATTCATTTCTCCATTTGCTACAAGATTACCGATATAATCCCTTTTCTCTATCTTTCCAACCTCTGCAAACAGTTTCAAAGACGGAGCAACATACTTTTCTAACCACTCCCACACCTTTTGCAAACTTTTCTTCTGTGGCTGTATGGTAAGTTTCACCTTGCCTATATCTTTCATCAGTTCCGCCCACGCTTGATAGGTTGGATAAAGCCTTTTTCGTGTTGTCGTGCTGTCTGTCGGCTTTTCTAAAAATCGTATTTTGCTGTTCAATACTTCCATTGCCAGTCCTGCCACATCTCTATATCTCAATAATTCCTGTACTACGCTAACTGCCATTTCCTGCCGAAATCTCAACTCATATCTATTCCAATTTTCGTCTAATTCTGTTCCATATTTTTTATTCTGTTCATATCCTTTTTCATAAAATACCAATCTCAAATTGCTGGCTGAACTGCCGAGATAAAGACTACCACCTTTACTCTGAAACACTTCTTCTTTCAGTTCTCCCGAGTCGTGAAAATCTATCTCCCTTAGTTTTGTGGAAAGCAATCCCTCTTTTGTCCGTACAATCAAATCGGGAATACTCAAATAAGGTTTTCTATCATCTATCGCCAAATCAATCCGAGGAACATTGATATGATACTGGCAAACTCTGTTCAAGAAATCAAACCATGTTTCCTCATTGAGTTGTAAAAAATTCTCATAGTTGCGACAGCCTTTCCCACTCATTAAAATCTGAAAGCCTTGATACTGTGCATTTCCTGTCGGCTTTAGCACCTTGATATTATCGAAGATTGCCACAACCTCATGTCCTGCAATCCCCTTTTCATAACCCGTTACGGTCATAAGTTCCAAAGGTATTCTCAGTACATCTTCTATAACTGCTTCTAACGGAACTTCCTTAATCGTTATCTGACACCAGTCTATCAAGGCACTTAATGCTTCTTTCTGTCGTATTACTCCCCTGTTAGTGTAGGGGAGTTCTGGAAGAAAACTTCCGCTTCTTTCTTCCAAATTTACCATACCTCCTATCTGCAATGGCGTTGCCATTGCCCTGCCCTCAACCTGCCGTTTGGTACGTCAGAACGAGGACAGGAACTTTGACCGCCTACATATTTTTGTTTGCAACAGGGCGGATACCCTTACAGGTAATCTTCTCCACTAATACAGGAAAGTTTCCTCTCTGCACATAAGGGGCATATACTGGTTCTTCCAGTTCCACCACCGCATAAGGCTCAATCTTCGGAAGTTCCGTTGCTTCCAAGCGAATATCCACGCTGTTCCCAAGCTTCATGCTTCCAAGATGAAGTTTTAAGGCTTCCACTTCCTCTGTTTTCTTCTTACTGTCTTTATCATAGCGGTAACAGTTATCCGCACCCATGAAACGAAGTTCTCCAAATGCTTCTTTTACCTGTTCTTTTGTCAATGTAATCTGCATACACGTTCCTTTCTCCCCGTTGAACCGATAGGTCAGTTTCTCATATTTTCAATTTCTTATTACGACGTCGTTTGTGGTTCAGTTATTTCTGAACTTAATTGTATATTAGCACAGACATATTTGTTTTGCAATAGGAAGTTTAGTTTTTTATAAACTTTTTATTTTCTTTTTTCTGAACTTGTGGTATAGTGTCCTTAGACGATAAGATATGAAAAGTTATAACGAGATATGGAAAGAGAGGGTTTTCAGATGAATACAATCGCAGAACGGATTAAATTTGCCATGAAAGCAAAAAATAAAAAACAAGTAGATATAGTCAAAGATACAGGTATCAGCAAAGGGGCGTTTAGTTCCTATCTTTCGGGACAATACAACCCCAAAGCCGATAAAATGGAACTGATCGCCGACTCCTTAGATGTAGATTTGCGTTGGCTTTACGGACAAAATGTGCCTATGGAACATACAAGTCAAAACGATAACGCCCTGCAATATGTCTTTTATAACAACTCCTGCTCTGAGTATCTTCTTGATGATTTAGATGATATATATATCGCCATGATGACACAATATGCCGCCCTCATTCCACGCTTTTATGTCCTTGTCAATCGTGCTGGAAATGCAATGCACATACTGCCACTATTTTTGAAAGAGGATAGTTCCCAATTCTATGAATGCCCGTCTGATTTCTTTTATTCCGACAGGCATACAATTTTTACAAGAGATTTTGAAAGCATTCACATGGTATTAACAACCGCCACGATTTACTATTATGGAATTGATACAGCAACCTATGAACCGAAAGTTACCATGCTCTCCTACTCACAGACTGACGACTGCTTTCATATCGACAACGGAATACAAGACGGTCACATAAAAGCATTTGAAAAGGAACTGGAGAAAGAAGCACTTTACTTAAAGCATAACGCCCAGTAACAGACAAGAGGACTTGCAAGGTTTCCGACCTTTCAAGTCCTCTGCTGTATCATGGTGCTGTTGGCTGTGTCCGTTCCGTCAAGGACTGCCCTACGGCGTATCGGCTACGCCTTGTTCCTTGACCTCACTACATTTTCTCTTTTTCTTGACACAACAAAAGCCTGCACGAATTTTCTTCAATCCGACAGGCTCTCATTCTTTCACATACTCTATCAGTTCTTCTATTCCACACTCCAAGTAACTGCACAGTTTACAGATTAGTTGTGCGTCTAATCTCTGAAATTCATTTCTGCAATAACGATTAAAATTAGACCTCGGTATATCCAATTCCTTACAAATGGTATTCTTACTAATTCCTTTTTCTTTCAGCAGTTCCTCTATGTGAAGTTCCAAATGTCCATACTTCATTGCCTCACCTCTACATAAAAGTATATTCAATAAATCTTTATGTAGTAATTCACTATATAGTGAGGTACTATATACTTATCCCTATAACTATACAGAAACAGAGGTATATCAAAATGAAAAAGAAATTGTTATTTGCCACTATTATTCTAGTCTTGCTTGCAGGCATTCTCTATTACATTAGCTTGCCCGATTATCTTGTATTTAACAGTATGTCATTCAGCAATGGGGCTAATCGTGATACCGAACTACAAGTTATTGTATATCAATACTGGAATACAGATGAAGTAATAGCGGAAATCGAAGCAGAACATAATCAAATCAACGGAACTCCTACTATTCTTACAATCAATCTGTATCACTCTAAATGGTCTTTTCGCAATGGATATGAACCATTTTATAGTACCACTATCAATTATAATTAAAAAGAAAAAGCAGACAGTCAATAAAAAAACTGTCTGCAATAATATGGAATTTACCCCTTTAACCCTCTCGCCTGTCTATCCATATCTTCAATAACAATATCATAGATTTCTCCGATTTGAGAACAATATTCTAACACTTTCCATGGCTCATTTGTATGAAAATGAATTTTAATCAATTCTTCATCTCCAACCGCCAATAAGCAATCTCCTTTAAAATTATTTGTGAAATATTCATTTATTTTATCTTCATCAAGATTTTCGCCTTCAATCAAAAGTTGAGTATCATATCTAAATTCTAACATCCTATTATCCTCCAAATTCACATTTTTCAATTTTACAAACTGAAGTTTATCAGATTGTGTACTTCATAGGGGTAAACCTAATCCCGTCTATTTCTTGCTCGTCTGATTGTGGCTTAAATCCGATATGAAGATAAAATGGCTTACCGTATGGTGACGAATTTAAAGTAATCTCGTGCAACTTTGGAGCATCTTTCAAAATATCTGCTAAAAGATACTGAAAAATTGAAGTAGCTACACCTTGACGATGATATTCTTTCTTTGTGAATGCTAAGTTGATATGCTTCCTGTTTGAATACATACCGATAATTCCAATCATTTTACCCTTGTCAAACGCCGCATATATAGGGCAGATACCTTGTTGACATTTTGAAATAAATTCATCATTTTCAACTATATCTCGCTTGAATGTTTCAATTCCCTCCGGTTTATAGTCCGGTGCTTCAAATTGTAAAAACACTTCTAATGCTAAAGCAAGGGCTTCCATTACTTCATTGCTATGTATTTTTCGTATTTCATACATATCTCCACCTCAAATTCTAATTTGTTTATTTCTCTTATTCTAGCATATTCCCCAATCTTTAACATTATTTTTTTAAAAAATTTGAGGGCATATTGCAAAATGCAATACACCCTCAACACTCACAGCGTTCCCTTTCTATTTTTAAACAACAAGTAAATTCCTCGTTAAGAGGTTGGGTAAATTTCTTTACCCAATACCCTACCCAATCTGTACCCAAAATAGCACGATATTTTGTGAGATTTTACAGTAGTTCATAACACTTGTCAAAATAGGCAGAAACCGCTTAAATACGCTATTTAATTTGCTTTTTACCAGTCTTGCGATTGATAAATTAGTTTCCCATCTGTGCAGCAACTTCCTCTGCAAAGTTTTCTTCTTTCTTTTCAAGACCTTCGCCTGTTTCAAAACGAACGAATTTCTTAAGTACTACAGGAGCACCAGCTTCTTTTGATACCTCATCAAGGTACTTAGCAACTGTCTGCTTTCCATCTGCAGCCATTACGTATGTCTGGTCAAGAAGACAAACTTCTTTTAACTGCTTTGACATACGACCTTCTACTAAACCGTTGAAGATTTTGTTTTCCATGATTTCAGCCTTCTTAGCTAAAGCAATTTCGCTTAATGAAGCCTTTGCTTCTTTTGAAAGGAAGTTGAATAAGTATTTGTCATTCTGCTTCTCTTCATATACAGCCTTGTCTTCATCATTTAATACATTCTTGCTTAATGCTTCTGCAAAGATATCCTTCTGGATAGGCTTTGGAAGTGTATCAGGTTCATTTAATGCACTATCGATTGTGATTTCTCTCATCTTAGCAAGTTCATCTGCTGAAATGTCATTTCTTGAGATGTACTGTGGGTTCATAGCTGCGATCTGCATTGCAATTGTCTTAATTGCAGCATTTACAGTATCGTTTGCTGGAGCATCTGCTTCAACTAATACACCGATTTTTCCGCCGGCATGAATATATGATGCAATAACACCGTCTGATTCGATTTTTTCAAATCTTCTGATGTTCATGTTTTCACCGATTACAGCAATCTGTGAAACTAATTCGTCTTTTACTGTCTTTGTTGTATCAAGTTCCCATGGTTCTGCCATAAATGCATCCATGTCTGTAGCTTCTGAGTCAACAATCTGGTTTGCTACCTGAGAAACAAATGTCTGGAACTTTTCATTCTTTGCAACGAAGTCTGTTTCTGAGTTAACTTCTACGATTGCAGCCTTACCATCTTTAACTGTTGTGAATACAATACCTTCAGCTGCGATTCTTCCTGATTTCTTTACAGCTGTAGCTTCACCTTTTTTTCTTAATACTTCAATAGCTGCTTCCTGATCTCCGTCAGTTTCAACTAAAGCATTTTTACAAGCCATAACACCAGCGCCTGTTAATTCTCTTAATTCTTTTACCATTGCTGCTGTAATTGTCATAATCTATTTCCTCCTAACAAACAAAATTATTCTGCATCTTCTGTTTCAACTTCTTCTGCAACTTCAGGAGCAACCATTTCTTCACCCTGGTTTGCTTCGATTACAGCATCAGCCATTTTTGAAACAATAAGTTTTACTGCTCTGATAGCATCATCGTTACCTGGGATAACGTAATCTAACTCTTCTGGATCACAGTTAGTATCTGCAATACCGATTAATGTAATTCCAAGTGAATGAGCTTCCTGAACACAGATCTTTTCTTTCTTAGGATCTACTACGAAGATTGCATCTGGGAGTTTCTTCATATCCTTGATACCGCCAAGGTTCTTTTCAAGCTTATCCCATTCTTTCTTGATGTTAACAACTTCCTTCTTAGGAAGAACATCAAATGTACCATCTTCTGACATTCTTTCGATATCTTTTAATCTCTTAATTCTTGACTGGATTGTCTTGAAGTTTGTAAGCATTCCTCCAAGCCATCTTTCATTAACGTAGAACATTCCACATCTTAAAGCTTCTTCCTTTACAGCTTCCTGTGCCTGTTTCTTTGTTCCTACGAAAAGGATTGAACCACCTTCTGCTGCGATGTCAGAAACTGCTTTGTAAGCTTCGTCTACTTTGCCAGCTGACTTCTGTAAGTCGATGATGTAGATTCCGTTTCTTTCTGTGTAGATGTATGGAGCCATCTTAGGGTTCCATCTTCTTGTCTGATGTCCGAAATGAACACCTGCTTCTAATAACTGTTTCATTGAAATAACGCTCATTTGTATACCTCCTGGTTTTTTTATATTTTTCCTGATATCGTTCCGGAATGTTTCCGGCAAATATCATAACTTCCATCTGTTTCATCAAATCAGACAACCCCGAGCAAGGGCACCCGCCTGTTTCTCCGCAGATGTGTTTAATGCAACTTAAGTATCATAGCATATATAAATACTATTGGCAATATTTTTATTAATTATTTTGCGGACAATTGTTATTTTTTCCACAATTTTTCCACAAAATTATGTTTCACATTACTGTTTAGCCTTTTCTTTTGTTTCAACATAGCCACATTCAACATTGGCACAGGCTAACTTGTTTCCCTTTTCCACCATATATCCACCACACTGTGGGCATTTCTTTGTTGAAGGCTTCTGCCATGACATGAAATCACATTCAGGGCTGTCTATACATCCATAATATCTACGTCCCTTTTTAGTCATTCTGTACACAACATCCTTTCCACACTTAGGACATGGCACTCCTACCTTCTCTAAATAAGGCTTTGTATTTCTACATTCAGGAAATCCCGGACATGCAAGGAATTTTCCATGTGGACCGTATTTAATAACCATACGTCTTCCACACTCTTCACATATCTCATCCGATTCTTCGTCTGCAATATGAATTTTTTCTAATTTTTCTTCAGCATTCTTAACCATTACGTCAAGATCAGGATAGAAGTTTCTGATAATAGTCTTCCAATCAATTGTTCCTTCTTCCACTGCATCAAGAAGAGATTCCATATTGGCTGTGAACTCTGTATCAACAATAACCTTAAATGCCGTCTTCATTACATTGTTAACTGCCTCACCTAATTCTGTAACATAAAGATTTTTCTTTTCCTTTGTTACATATCTTCTGCCGACAATTGTGCTGATTGTCGGAGCGTAGGTACTTGGTCTTCCTATTCCCTGCTCTTCCATTGCCTTAACTAATGCGGCTTCCGTAAAGTGTGCCGGTGGCTGTGTGAAGTGCTGATTTTCTTCAAACTTAACAAACTCGATTTCTGAGTCTTTTTCAAGCTTTGCTATAACATTGTTAGTAACAACCTTTTCATTGTCGCTGTCAGTGTATATTTTCATAAATCCGTCGAAATCCAGTTTTGACGTAGAAGCATTGAATAAATAATCTCCTGCTCCAACTTTTACATTATATGTTTCATAAACTGCATTTCCCATACGGCTTGCCACAAAACGCTTCCATATTAACTGATACAGTCTGAACTGGTCTCTTGGAAGCTGTGCCTTTACCTGATCCGGTGTCAGTGTGACATCCGTAGGTCTTATGGCTTCATGGGCATCCTGAATTTTTTTATTTGATTTCTTTGTTGCAATTTCCTTTGCCATGTAGTCAGGTCCGTAATTTTCCTGAATAAATTCTTTTACCTGAGCTTCTGCCGTTTCAGATACTCTTGTGGAATCTGTACGCAGATATGTGATAAGACCAATGCTGCCACGGCCTTTAATCTCTACACCTTCATACAACTGCTGCGCTATTCTCATAGTCTTCTGTGTTGAGAAATTCAGAGCCTTAGATGCTTCCTGCTGCATTGTACTTGTTGTAAAAGGAATAGGGCACTTTCTTGTTCTGCTTCCTTTTTTTATGTCATTAACAGTAAATTTACTGTCTTTTAACTGGCTGATGATTTTATCAAGCTGTTCTTTTCCCGTAATTTCTATTTTACCTTTTTTATCTCCGTAGAAGCTTACGGTAAATTCTTTGTTTTTATTTTTCAAAACTGCATCCATATCCCAATACTCTTTTGGAATAAATGCATTTATTTCATCTTCTCTGTCGCAAAGCATTCTAAGTGCTACTGACTGAACTCGTCCTGCACTAAGACCTCTTTTTATTTTCTGCCATAAAAGTGGACTTATGCTGTAACCTACCATTCTGTCCATTACACGTCTTGCCTGCTGTGCATCAACAAGGTCCATATCTATTTCTCTTGGATGTTTCAAAGACTCCTTAACTGCCTGTTTTGTAATTTCATTAAATGTAATACGGGCGGTTTTCTTTGGGTCTAATTTAAGTGCATGGGCAAGATGCCATGATATAGCTTCTCCTTCACGGTCCGGGTCAGTTGCCAGATATACTTTATCCGCTTTTTTTACATGACGTCTGAGTTCTGCAAGCTTTTCGCCTTTTCCTCTTATCGTTATATACTTAGGTTCATAATCATTTTCAAAATCAATTCCCATTGAACTCTTAGGCATGTCCCGTACATGTCCGTTAGATGCTACCACATCATAATTTGAACCAAGAAATTTCTTTATAGTTTTTACTTTTGCCGGTGATTCCACAATCACAAGATACTTTGCCATAAACATCTCCTTCTAAGACTTTATTCCAGCCTCGAATAATAGTTATCTGACGGTTGCTCTACAAGCCCTCTCAACTGCAATTGTAACAACATGTCTGCCAGTATTCCGTACTCTATTCCTGTCTTTTCCATTAATTCATCTATACTTTTCGGCTGTAAACCTAACTCACTATACAACAACAAAAAATCTTTTTCAAGTATTTTTTCTTTAATTGCATTTTCCTTTTCTTTATTAAATACTTCGTATTTAAGTTCTTCCAATATATCTTTTGCGCCTCTTACAAGCCCTGCACCACTCCTTATTAATCGGTTACAACCTTCACTTAATTTGTCATCTACACGCCCCGGCACAGCCATTACATCCTTTCCCTGTTCCAAAGCCCACTCAACTGTTATAAGGGATCCGCTTTTTTCTTTTGCCTCCACTACAACTACTTTATCCGAAAGTCCGCTTATTATTCTGTTTCTCATTGGGAAATGCCATGCCAATGGTTTGTCCCCGGGAGGATATTCGGAAATAATGCCCCCTGTTTTGATTATATTTTCATATAATTCTATATTTTCAGTAGGATAACATATATCTACTCCACAGCCTAACACGGCAAAGGTTGCACCCCCTGCCTCAACTGCTCCTAATTGACTATATGTATCAATGCCTCTTGCCATTCCACTTATTATCTGGACATTATTGTAAGCCAGCTCCCCTGCAATCTTTTTTGCCATGGTTCGTCCATAGTTTGAACAGGCTCTTGCCCCCACCATTGCCACTATAGGCTTATCTTTATCCGGTAGTTTCCCCTTATAGAAAAGCACCTCCGGCTTATCCCCATAAGGCATCAGTTTTTCAGGATAATCCCTTTCTCCTACACAAACCATTTTTATATCCCTGTCCCTTAATTTTTTCTTAAATTCTTCTGTCTTATATTCCTCTTTCATCTGACCCCCATATTGTTTGAAAACCTGAAACTTACCGCTTCCGCTATTTCTAATGTTGATATCTCCTTTTTCTCTTTCAAATCCGCAATAGTCCTTGCAACTTTTAATATTTTTTCATACGCTCTTACACTTAGCTGCATCTTTTCATATACTTCTTCAATCAGTTCCTGTTCTTTCTTATTTAAATGACAATATTCTTTTACTTTTTCTCCGTAAAGCTGTCCATTATAATCAAATTTTTCTTTCTTATATCTTTCCCTTTGAATTTCAACGGCTCTGTTAACTCTCTTCTTTATTGCTTCTGATGTTTCCTCTTTCTTTTCCTTCTTTAGTTCAAAAAACGGCACCGGGGTCATATGGACACAGACGTCAATTCTATCAAGTATGGGACCACTTACTTTTTCAAGATATTTTCTCACATCCCGCTCTGTACAATCACACCTGTTTCTATCAGGGTAATAACCGCATCTGCAGGGATTCATTGATGCCATCAAAATAAAATCTGCCGGGAATTTATAATTTCCCCCACTTCGTGATATTACTACATTTCTGTCCTCAAGGGGTTGCCTTAAAGCCTCCATAACATTCCTTGAAAATTCAGGAAATTCATCCATATACAAGACTCCTCCATGAGCCAAAGTAAGTTCTCCAGGTTTTGGATTCATTCCTCCCCCGGTAAATGCCACAACAGTTGATGTGTGGTGAGGATTTCTAAAAGGTCTGTCCATAACAAGATTTCCGTTCAATGTGCCGGCTACACTTTGAATTTTCGAAATTTCTATTTTCTCTTTCCAGCTCATATCAGGAAGTATCGAAGGCAATGCCCTTGCAATGGCAGTTTTTCCCGTCCCCGGTGGCCCTACAAGCAAAATATTATGCATACCTGCTGCCGCAATCTCCGCTCCTTTTTTTGCCTGTACCTGCCCCTTTATGTGACAAAAATCATTGCCGGTAGATTTTTCTTCATTGCCTTTTATGATGGTAGGCAAACTTTTTTCTATATATCCCTCGTTAGAAAGAAAAACCACCAATTCATTAAGATTCTTTACTCCTATAACATCTATCCCTTCAATCAGCTGACATTCACCGATATTTTCTTCCGGAATAAAACACTGTTTAATTCCATTTTCCAATGCATGAAGAACTATAGGCAATATTCCATTTACGGAAACAACCTCTCCATTAAGGCTCAGTTCTCCTACAAACATTTTGTCTTCCATATCCACATCCACAATGTCTAACGCCTTAAGTATCGATACTGCAATAGCCATATCAAAATAAGTTCCGGTCTTTCTTATATTTCCGGGAGAAAAATTTATTGTTATTCTTCTTGGAGGTATAATAAATCCTGAATTTTTTATGGCGGTTTTCACCCGCTCCCTTGCCTCTTTTATGTCATAAGATAAAAGGCCTACCATGTCGAAACTTGGCAGACCATTACATATATCAGTTTCCACTATAACAGGAACAACATCTATTCCCGTTATAGTGGCACAGTTTATTTTTGAAACCATTGTAACTCCTTTATTCTGTTTTTTTGCACCGTATCTTATTGGTTGTGAGTGTATCACTTTTTATATTAATCGTCAAGAGCTACAATTTTAAAGTATTGTATTTTTTCCTAAAATGGATAATCCTTTCCCATATATTCTTTTGTTGAAGGTACGTACGACTCCACACACATAATCATCATTACACGGCAATTTGTACATTATCCAAATGCTTTTCGTAATTTTTCCAATGCTCTTTTTTCTATCCTGCTGACATAACTGCGGGATATCTTCATTTCATTTCCCACCTGCTTTTGAGTAACCGGGGGACTTCCATCTAAACCATACCGCTTTACAATGATTTCCTTTTCCCTATCTGATAACACCTCTTCCACATAGCAACGAACCCTTACAATGTCCTCGGCATTTTCCATTTTCTGAAGAGTATCAATATCATCATTTTCAACAACATCAATAAGGCTAATGGTATTTCCTTCTTTATCCATTCCTATTGGCTCACTTAGGGATACCTCTTTGTTCCGTTTCTTTTCACTTCTAAGCATCATCAGCAATTCATTTTCAATGCACTTTGATGCATAGGTAACCAGACGGTTTCCCTTATCCTGATTATATGTGTTAACAGCTTTTATAAGACCGATTATTCCTATCGATATCAAATCCTCATTGTCCCTGTTGTCTGAATAGTATTTCTTTGCAATATGTGCCACTAACCTTAAATTTCTTTCAATCAGTATGTCCTTTGCTTCTTTATCCCCCCTGCTAAATCTCTCCAAACATTCTCTCTCTTCATCCGGGGTTAAAGGTTCTAAAAAAGTTTTCAAGCACTTTTACCTCACGACATACTTAATTTATTTTATGTCATTTATGCGTTTCTCGTGCCTGTACAATACTAATAAGTGACAATTATCATCTATTCATCTTTCATTCTAAGGATGTCACCCTTGTCTAATTCCATTCCAAGGTTAATTGTAAGCTTTTGTTTCGGGTGAGGACAACTTTCCATTTCATTTCCTTCCTCATCCTTTATTGCCACAACCTCTACTTCAATATCTCTTCCGTCAGGCTTCATAACTTCAATTTTCTGTCCTGTATAGAATTTGTTCTTCTGTTCTAGCGAATATTCTAAAGGAGCTGTTTCATCTCCTACAATTCCAAGATACACATAATCTCTCTCGTAAACATTTGCATCATATATCTGTGTTGTCTCATCAGGCCTTCCAAAGAAAAATCCTGTTGTGTACTGTCTGTAAGTACACTGTGAAATCAGTTTCTTGTATTTTGGAATATTTTCCCTGTATTTGTCAGGATTTTCAAAATAATCATCTATTGCCATTCTGTATGTTCTGGCTACTGTAGCCACATACAGAGCTGTCTTCATTCTTCCTTCAATCTTAAAGCTGTCAATTCCTGCCTCTACCAGTTCCGGAATGTGATCTATCATGCATAAATCCTTTGAGTTAAAAATATATGTGCCACGTTCATTTTCTTCAATTGGCATATATTCTCCCGGTCTGTTTTCTTCCACTACTGCATACTTCCATCTGCATGGATGTGTACAGGCACCTTTGTTGGCATCCCTTCCTGTCATAAAGCTGCTTAAAAGACATCTTCCTGAGTAGGATATACACATTGCTCCGTGAACAAAAGTTTCAATTTCCATATCTTTTGGAATATTTTTTCTTATTTCACTTATTTCTTTTATGGACAATTCTCTTGCTGAAACTACTCTTTTAGCTCCAAGATTATACCAGAAATTATACGTTCCATAATTTGTGTTATTAGCTTGAGTGCTTATATGAAGTTCCATTTCAGGTAATACTTCCTTTGCAATTGTAAATATTGCAGGATCCGAAATAATAAGAGCATCCGGCTTTACTTTTTTCAAATCATTGAAATATACTTTTACAGGCTCTATATCAGCATTATGAGCCAGAATATTAGCCGTAACGTAAACTTTTACTCCATGTTCGTGTGCAAATTCCACACCCTCTGCCATTTCTTCCAGAGAAAAATTCTTAGCCTTTGCTCTAAGACCAAAAACCTCTCCACCAATATATACTGCATCTGCACCATAACGTACAGCTGTTTTCAACACTTCCAGACTGCTTGCCGGAACCAATAATTCAGGTTTCTTCATTGCCATTATCCACCTCGTTTTTTATTCTCAAAAATGTGCCTTTAGTATTATATTATTTCTTTACGGATATTGTAATTCCGTCTCCAATAGGCACAATGCTTGTCTCCAAATCTTTACTGTTTTTCACTACTTCCAGATACTCTCTCATTCTTTTATGAATGGTTCTGTCCCTTCTTCTCACAACGTATTTTGACTCAATAAGGTCGCCCTCCTGTAAAACATTGTCTGTAATAAGGACTGCCCCCTTCTTCATCAGCCGCATTACCTCCGGCAGGAAATGAATGTATTGAGCCTTTGCCGCATCCATAAATACAAAATCAAATTGATTTTCCTGTAATGTAGGCATAATTTCCATTGCGTCACCTTCAAGGAGTTCTATAATTTTCTCTTTTCCTGCATCCTTAATGTTTTGCTTTGCAATAGGTATACGCTTTTCATAATTTTCAATTGTAACTATTTTGCTTTTCTTTTCAATACATTCACTCATTAAAATGGCTGAGTACCCTACTGCAGTACCCAGCTCTAATATTCTTTTCGGCCTCTTTAATTCCAGCATAACCCTCAGAAAACTTTCCATTTCTTTTCTGATAATAGGTACGTTATCTTCATGTGCCTCTTTTTCAATTTTTTCCAATATATCACTGTTTGTTTTTTCTAATGAATGAATATATGAAACAATTCGTTCATCTACTATCATGTTCTATTCTTTCTGAGTCTCTGACTCCTTTTTATTTTCTTCAGGACCTGATTTAATAATTGAAAAAATGTCCTCATTGCTCTGGGAAGTATTAAAATTATAGGTTCCCGGCTTTACTTTAGTTATTTTGTAAATCTTTGACTGTATGTTAAATACCGTGGCATCCTTAATAATTCCATATTCTTTTAAGGTTTTTCCAAGACTTTTAATACTTGTTCCCTCGCTGACAGTTATGGTCATATCCGTTCCCGGTGCCTGATCCACACCTTCACTGTCAAATATTTTTGAGCCAAAGTTAAATGCAGTCGTGGCACACACAACTATAATAACAACCATAACAACATACTTCAAAATTTTTATTGAAACATTTGCAAATCCTTGCGAAGTTTTCCTATTATTCATACAAACTCCTGACTAATCAACTTCCATAATAATTGGTAAAATCATTGGACTTCTCTTCATTGTCTTCCAGATGTATTCTCCAAGACTATCCTTAACAACCATCTTGATTTTGCCCCAATCAGCTGTACTGTTATCTAAAATATCAAGCAACGCTTCTGTAACTACTTCTTTTGCATTGTCGATAAGATTTTCTGATTCCCTGACATATACAAAACCTCTTGTAACAATGTCCGGACCAGCCAAAATCTGATTTGTGTATTTTTCTAATGTAAGAACAACGATTATTATTCCATTTTCTGCCAGATTCTGTCTGTCACGAAGTACAATGTTTCCTACATCTCCTACACCAAGTCCGTCTACTAAAACTGAACCTGCCGGAACCTTTCCTGTAACCTTAGCATTATCTTCCCCTATTGAAAGCACATCTCCTGATTCAAGGATAAATATGTTTTCTTTTGGAATCCCCATACTTTCAGCTAACTTTTCATGTTCTTTTAAGTGCTGGTATTCACCGTGAACAGGTATTGCATATTTGGGTTTAACAAGAGCATACATAAGCTTTATTTCTTCCTGACATGCATGTCCGGACACATGAGTATCCTGGAATATAACTTCTGCTCCCTGCTGATATAATTCATTTATAACCTTTGTTACCGCTTTTTCATTTCCCGGTATAGGAGTTGAACTAAATACAATTGTGTCACTTGGCTTAATGTGTACTTTTCTGTGAAGTGAAGCTGCCATACGTGACAATGCTGCCATGGATTCACCCTGACTTCCCGTTGTAATAAGAACCAACTGGTCATCAGTATAATTATCCATCTCTTCAATACTAATAAGTGTATTTTCAGGTATCTTTAAATATTCCATCTCTCTTGCTACAGAGATGATGTTTACCATACTTCTTCCTTCAACTATAACTTTTCTCTTATACTTGCATGCTGTATTAATAATCTGCTGAACTCTGTCCACATTTGAAGCAAAAGTAGCAATAATTATTCTGCTCTTCTTATGTTCCGCAAATATGTGGTCAAAAGTTTCTCCTACCTTACGCTCAGAAGGTGTAAAGCCCGGTCTTAATGCGTTTGTACTGTCGCACATTAATGCCAGAACTCCCTTCTTTCCAAGTTCACTGAATCTTGCAAGGTTAATGGCATCTCCAAATACCGGTGTGTAATCAACTTTAAAGTCACCTGTGTGAACAATAACACCTACCGGTGTATGAATTGCAAGAGCTGCTGCATCTGCAATACTATGATTTGTTCTGATAAATTCTATTCTAAAATCACCTAAGTGAATACTTTGTCCAAACTTAATAACTTTTCTCTTTACCGCCTTTGACAGGTCATGTTCTGCAAGTTTGCCTTCTATTATTCCCATAGTAAGCTTTGTTGCATAAATTGGTACAGGAATTTCCTTTAAAACATAAGGCAATGCACCTATATGATCTTCATGGCCGTGGGTAATAACAAAACCTTTTATTTTTTCTTTATTTTCCTTTAAATATGTGATGTCCGGTATAACACAGTCAATACCCAGCATATCATCACTTGGAAATGACAAACCACAGTCCACAACAACAATACTGTCATTGTATTCAAAGGCAGTCATATTCATTCCAATCTCTTCAAGCCCTCCCAGTGGAATTATGTTTATTTTTGAATTGTCACTCATTATTAATCAAATACCTCCTGTTTATCTAAATATTTTTCCGTCTTACATTTTTTTGCACAAGTTTAAAAGATCCTTTTCAGATCTCTTTTCACCTAAAACTAATGCCCGAAAACCAAGTCTTCTATTCCTTTGTAATGTCAATATCATCAAGCAATTCTGAAAAAATTTTTCCTATGTAATCGATTTCAGATTCATCATCAACAATTTCATAGACAGCTTCTTCATCTCCGTCATCAGATATATCTTTTAATATATAAGCTTCCGCTTCTTCACTCTCGCCATCGTCATCGGTTACGAGAATGTAATTAACATTATTAATTCTTGTTTCTTCTATAACGAACATTTCTACTTCGTTACCATCATCATCTATAAAAACAATCTTTTCTTCCATTATATATTTCTTCCTGCTTTTCTCTATTCTTTTATTGACGGCTGTTAAGATAATCCTCTAATATAAATTTTGCCGCCAGCATGTCAACATATTTATACCTATCGTCTTTCTTAATCCCCATCTGATCCATAATTTCATAAGCCTCAACTGTCGTCAGACGTTCATCCTGAAAAATAATCTGAACCCCGGTTCTTCTCTCAAGCATCTGCGCAAATTCCTTTGTTTTCTCTACACGTTCTCCTTCACTGCCGTCAAGCATAACCGGATATCCCAATATTACAGTGTTAACATCATACTCCTTTAACAGTTCACCAATACGGGCAAGAGTTCTCCTTAACTTATTTGGAGACTCCCTCCTGACTATTTCAACACCTGTTGCAGTCATTTTCAATTCATCTGACACTGCCACACCAACAGTCTTTGAGCCAAAATCCAATCCCATTAATCTCATGTCTTCAGTCCTTACATATTCAATTATTATGTAACCGCCAATTACATTTCTAAAATAAATTGCTCCACATCAATTAAACCATGCATTTATAAAACTATGGTTATTTTAGTTTGTTATTAATGTAGTATTTAACAGCTTCTTCAATAAGTTCGTCACGTTCAACCTTGATAATTAAGCTTCTTGCATTCTTATAACTGGTTATATAAGTTGGATCTCCTGACATAATATATCCTACAATCTGATTTACAGGATTATACCCTTTTTCTGCCAGTGCCTCATATACCTGCTTAAAAATTTCCTCTACGCCTAGTTTCTGTTCCTGTGGAACTTTAAAGTATTGTGTGTTTCCTAAATTGCTCATCTTATCACGTCCTTTTTTTGCCATTGTAAGCATTATAGTAATAGTTTAATATAAAACTCACTGTGTCGCAAGTATTATTTCTTGATTAATTATGTCCTTTAATGCAACTTTTTGGATTTTTCCTGCCAATTCTTCATCAGTTTCCAAAGCCACTTCCACGTAATCAGTAGTATGACCTACCCAATACTCCCTACCATTTATCTGCTTTCGCTCTTCCCATAATACGAAATCATAAGTTCCAAGTTTATTTTCATTATATTTTTTAACAAGTTCTTCTCCTGTTGCAATTAAAATATCACTTCTCTTTGTTTTTATTCTCTCATCAACCTGATTTGGCATCTTCGCTGCAACAGTTCCATCTCTTTTAGAATATTTAAAAACATGTATTCGTGAAAACTCTACCTTTTTTGCGAAATCAAGAGAAGCTTCAAAATCCTCGTCACTTTCTCCCGGAAATCCCACTATAATATCTGTTGTAAATGCCGGGTTTTCAAAAACACTTCTAAGCATTTCACATTTTTCAAAATATTCCTCTGCAGTATAATGTCTGTTCATAGCCTTTAACGTATTATTGCACCCACTTTGTAATGATAAATGAAAATGCGGACAGATTTTTCTGCATTTTCCGATTCGCTCTACGAAATCTGGCGTAATCACCTCAGGGTCTAAGGAACCAAGTCTTACACGCTCTATCCCTTCTATTTCATCTGCCATTTCAATTACATCTATAAGGGTTTTCTCCCCATCACTGTAACAGCCAAGATTTATTCCCGTAAGAACAATTTCTTTAAATCCCTTTTCAGCCAAGCGAACCATCTCTTCCCTTATACTATCCATTTTTCTGCTTCTTATTCTGCCTCTTGCATAAGGAATAATACAATAAGAACAGAAATTATTGCATCCATCCTGAATTTTCATATGGGCTCTTGTGTGTTCCGTAACTGTGGAAATCTCCAAATCTTCATATTCGGAAGTGTTGTTTATATCAATGACAAAATCCTTTTCATTTTCCTTAAAGTATTCTTCCAAAATTGGCACCACTTCTTTTTTCTTATTGTTTCCAATAATAATATCAATTGCCAGGTCTTCCTTTACTTTATCAACTGCTGTCTGAACATAGCATCCTGTAGCCACAACTACCGCATCAGGATTCTGCTTCTTTGCCTTATGAAGCATCTGTCTTGATTTTCTATCTGCCATATTGGTCACTGAACAGGTATTGACTATATATACATCAGCAATTTCACTAAATGGAACAATCTCATATCCTGCCTTTTCCAAAAGCTGTGCCATTGCATCAGTTTCATATGAATTTACTTTACAACCAAGGTTGTGTAAAGCTGCCTTTCGCATATAATATCTCCTTTATATTATTAATAAAATTTTTAGTCTTTTTTCTTTTATTTCATTGAAGAAAAAAATAATCCGTGCTATTATGTATGTAATAAGAAAGCGAGGTGTTTGAAAAAATGAAAACTATAACAATCAGTTTAGGTTCCATTGACAAGGTTAAATCATTCGTCAATGATATTTCAAGGTTTGACAACGATTTTGATTTAGTCTCAGGACGTTACGTTATCGACGCAAAATCAATTATGGGTATCTTTAGTTTAGATCTTTCAAAACCTATTGATTTAAATATACATAGCGAAAACAATATTGATCAAATACTTGAAGTATTAAAGAAATACGAATCATAAAAGACTTCTTACAACGATTATTCGTTGATTGTTTCTTTTTTAATGGCTGGTCTGCTTCTCCTTAGCATTCCAGCCATTTTTTAATTTTCAAATATTTATCCAACCTTTATAAGTTCTGCAGTTTCTACTGCTTTCTTAAACATATCGTCAATTTCTTCACTTAATTTAGTTTCTGAATGTTTTATTACATTAATATTTGGCTTTGTTACAGGGTGTTTTGCCACAAATGTTGTACAACAGTCTTCATAAGGAAGAATAGATGTTTCGTAGCTTCCAATCTTTAGTGACACATCAACAATTTCCTGTTTGTCAAAAGCTATTACAGGTCTGAATACAGGCATTGTACACACTTCATTAGTAGCTGCAAGACTCTGCATTGTCTGGCTTGCTACCTGACCAATTGACTCACCTGTAATAAGTCCCTGAGCCCCCTCCTTTTTTGCAAAGTATTCAGCAATTCTCATCATATATCTTCTCATGATTATTGTTAATTCATCATGAGGACATTTATCATATATATACATCTGAATATCAGTAAAGTTAACCACATATAAATTCATCGGTCCTGAATATTTTGAAACTATCTTTGCAAGATCAACTACTTTCTGTTTTGCTCTCTCTGATGTGTAAGGTGGTGCATGGAAATATACTGCATCCACTACTACACCTCTTTTGGCAGTCATCCAGCCTGCAACAGGACTGTCAATTCCGCCGGACAGTAAAAGCATGGCTTTTCCTGCTGTCCCAACAGGCATTCCTCCCGGTCCCGGAAGTATTTTTGAATATATATTTATGTGATTTCTTATTTCAACATTAAGGATTACTTCCGGATTATGAACGTCAACCTTTGTTTCAGGGAAAGCATCTAATATTTTTCCACCTAATTCAGCATTTATTTTCATGGAATCCATCGGATAATTTTTTCTGGCACGTCTTGCCATAACCTTAAATGTAAAATTCTTATCTTCATAAGTATCTTCAATGTATTTAATTACATTATCAGCCAAATCTTCAAATCCGTTGTCTTCTATCTGTACCATAGGACAGATTCCAACAATACCAAATACATGCTGCAATGCATCTACCGCATCATCAAAATCAAATTTACTTTTTGCAGTTGCATAAACTCTCCCGTTTTCTTTTGTCACTTCAAAATCCCCATCTACTTTATCAAGAGCTCTCTTTGCATTGTCAACTAATGCATTTTCAAATAAATATCTGTTTTTTCCTTTTACACCTATTTCAGCGTATTTTATCAAAAAAGCTTTAAACATAAATTTTCCTTTCCCGTATTATCGTCTTACATATTTTTTAAGTACTGGCAGCATTACCTTTAACTGTTCAATACAATAATCTATTTCTTCTTTTTTGTTTAGTTCACAAAAACTAAATCTTACTGTTGAGCCAAGTAACTTCGAATCAATTCCCATGGCTTTCAGTGTTTCACTGACTGCCGGTCTGTTGGAAGAGCAGGCGCTTCCTGCGGATATATATATACCCTTGTCCTCCAATGCATGAAGAAGAACCTCACTTCTTACATTTTCAAAGCTTGCACTTACTATATGAGGTGCTCCGACATTTCCTTTCTGACTGTTAATTGTCACTCCATCAAATTTTGACAATTCATCAATCAAACAATCCTTCAACTCCGTCATATGAGCCACATTCTTTTCAAGATTGTCATAACAGTCTTTAGCTGCCTGTCCAATTCCTGCAATCCCCGGCACATTTTCAGTTCCCGAGCGCATGCCCTCCTGTTGTCCACCACCAAGAATTATAGGATTAACCTTTGTGTTCTTTTTTATATACATAAATCCACTACCCTTTGGAGCGTGAATTTTGTGACCACTTACCGTAAGAATATCTATATTCTCTTTTCTTGGGCGTATTTCCATTTTTCCAAAAGCCTGAATTGCATCTACATGATAAACCACTGAAGGGTTTACTGACTTTATATATTTTCCAATTTCACTTACAGGCTCAATGGCACCAACTTCGTTATTAACATTCATTATGGAAACAAGAATTGTATCTTTTGTCATTTCCTTTTTCAATACTTCCATATCGACAATTCCATTATTATCAACAGGAAGATAAACAACATCAAAGCCCTGTTTTTCAAGATATTTCATTGGATTAGCCACGGAGGAATGTTCTATCTTTGTAGTTATTACTCTATTTCCTGTTCTTTTGTTTGCATTGGCACTTCCAATAATCGCCATGTTATTTCCTTCAGTTCCACCTGATGTAAAATATATTTCTCCCACATCTACCTTTAAAATCTTTGCAATATTTTCTTTTGCAGTTTTTACATATTTTTCGGCGTTTACACCTATCATATGCATAGAGGATGGGTTTCCATAATCCTCTGTCATTGCTTTTACAACAATATCTTTTACCGATTCAGTAACTACGGTGGTCGCTGAATTATCAAAATACGCTTCCATTTCTATCTCCATTTTTATCTATATTTTATTCTTCCATTAAATACATTAAAACAGACATTGTAGCCATTCCTGCCGTTTCAGTACGAAGAATCCTTCTGCCTAATGTAATTGCCCGGGCCCCGATTTTTTTTGCTTCCTCAACCTCTGATTTCGCAAAGCCTCCTTCCGGACCAATAAAAATTCCTATTTTCATTCCGGGCTTTATTTCAGAAAAAACTTCTCTTGTTACAGACATATTTTCTGCCTCTTCATAAGGAATAAGTACCATATCCATATCTTTCGCCCTGTCCAGCGCCTGAGCAAAACTTACCGGCATTAAAACTTTCGGAATAATTCCACGTTTTGACTGCTTCGCGGCACTTTCTGCTATGGCATTCCATCTTCTCACTTTTGATTCTGCCTTTTTTGCATCCAGTTTCACAATACATCTCTTTGTGGAAACCGGTGCAATTTCACATGCTCCCAGTTCAACCATTTTCTGAATAATGGTTTCCATTTTATCCCCTTTAGGAAGAGCCTGAAACAATGTAACTTCTGTAGGCAGTTCTCTTGTCTCTCCGTTAATGTCCTGGATTTTTGCCTGCACTTCGTCGTTGCTAAAATCTGATATTTTACAAATATATTCCCTGTCTTCACCGTCACTTACAAGAATAGTTTCTCCAACTTTCATTCTAAGGACGTTTTTTATATGGTTTACATCTTCCCCTGTTATGGTTATTGTTTCTTCTCCAATTTGGGGCTGTTCAACGAAAAATCTATACATATTACTCCTTTTACAACTCTGCCATAATTGCTCTCCAGTCACCCTGCTTTACAACATCCTTTAACTGTAAATTAGGATTTTTTTCAATTGCTTCTTTTACATCATCCTCTTTCATATATATAATTCCCGATGATATAAACACACCACCTTTTGCAAGGAATTTGTCTACAATGGCAGTAATCGGAATAATAACGTCTGCCAGAATATTTGCCACAACTATGTCATATTTTTTATTCTGGAATTTTTCCTGCATTGCCTCATCTTCCAAAACATTTCCCGCAATAACTTCCACTTTATCCATTGAAATATTGTTTACCTTGAAATTATCATATACTGCTTCAATTGCAGCAGGGTCAATATCAGTCATGTCAATTTCTGATGCTCCAAGTTTTTTTGCCACAATTGACAAAATTCCACTTCCGCATCCAAGATCCAATACCTTATCTTCTGGCTTAACATACTTTATAAGCTGCTTTATGCATAACTGGGTAGTATCGTGTTTTCCTGTTCCAAAAGCAGTACCCGGATCAATCTCTATCATCTTCATGCCCTTATGCTTATCGTCCGGTTCTTCCCATGTAGGCTTTATAAAGAAATCACCAACTGTAAATGACTTAAAATATTTCTTCCAGTTATTTACCCAGTCCACATCTTCAGTCATTCCTTTAGTAATGCTTCCTTCACCTATATCAACGAAGTCTTTTGCTTCTTTTAACTTGGTCCTTAAATCATCTAATAGCTTTTCATCATCGGCATCTTCTTCCGTATAAAAACTTATATAAGCTGTTCCATCATCTTCCGGAAGGTCTGCAAGATAATCAATAAATTGTTTTTCTTTCTCCTCTTTTGTTATCTGAACATTGTCTTCCACCTGAACTCCATTAATGCCAAGTTCCATTAAAACTCCGCTGACAAAATCCTCTGCCTGAGTTGTTGTCTTAAGGGTATATTTATTCCACTTCATATATTTTCTCCATTTACTTTTTTGTAATATGCATATTTATAAAGTACTCTTTAACCGAAATATCATAACATACACAATAGATTTTGGCAAATTAAAAGAAAAGCAGAAAAGGGATTTTTGTCTCTTTCCTGCTTTTTTATTTTAATTAAAAGAACTTCTTCTTTCTTTTTTTATCAGGCTCGGATTTCTTCTCGTTAAATTCATTTAATGTATCACCTGAAACCTGATCTAATTTCTTAATTAAATCTTTCTGTTCCGCCGTAAGCTTTGTAGGAACCTTTACAACTAATGTTGAGTACTGATCACCTCTTGTACTCTGATTATGAACGTTGCAAACACCCTTACCTTTAAGTCTTATTCTTGTTCCTGTCTGAGTTCCCGGCTTAATGTTAAACTTAACGTCACCATCAATAGTTTTAACTCTGATGTCTCCACCAAGAGCTGCCTGAGCAAAGGATATTGAAGTTGTTGAATATAAATTCATTCCATCACGTTCAAAATCTCTACTTGGAGTAACTCTGATATCAACTAACAAGTCACCTCTTGGGCCTCCGTTAGTTCCCGGTTCTCCTTCGCCTGTTTTACGGATTCTCTGCATATCATCAATTCCTGCTGGAATTTCTATAGTAACCTTTTTCCTTGTCTGCTTATATCCAAGTCCGTGACAGTCAGGACATTTTTCTTTTACAATCTTACCGGTTCCTCCACAGTCAGGACAAACCTGAGTGCTTTGCATTATTCCCATCATTGTCTGACGACGTGTTGTATATTGTCCTGCACCGTTACATTTTGGACATGTCTGTGGTGAGGTTCCCGGTTTTGCTCCGTTACCACCACATGTTTTACATGTTTCTTTGTAATTAATTGTAACGTCTTTCTTACATCCGAAAACTGCCTCTTCAAAAGTGATTGTAATTCCGTATCTTACATCAGCACCACGTCTTGGTCCATTACTTGGTCCACGTCTTCTACTGCCGCCACCAAATAAATCACCAAAAATATCGCCAAAGCCACTGCCACCAAAAATGTCTCCGAAATCAAATCCACTAAAGTCAAATCCTCCGGCACCACCTGCTCCACCTTCAAATGCAGCATGACCAAACTGATCATACTGTTTTCTTTTTTCAGCATCGCTTAAAACTGCATAAGCTTCTGAAGCTTCTTTAAATTTCGCTGCTGCTTCTTCATTATCAGGATTTGCGTCCGGATGGTATTTTTTAGCCAGTCGCCTGTATGCTTTTTTTATTGTTGCATCATCAGCGTTTTTGTCAACACCTAGCACTTCATAATAATCTCTCTTATCTGCCATAACAATACCTTTCGTTTATATACAATAAACATTTATTCTAAACATCTATTCTGAAGTATCTATTATATCACGGCAAAACCCGTCCGTTCACCACGGGCGGGATTTCACCATTTATGTGGCAAAAATCATTCTTTTGCCCACTTATATTTTAAACTTCTGTAAAGTCTCCATCTACTACATCATCGCCCGGATTTGATCCTGCATTTGCACCTGCTCCCATGTCAGGACCTGCGCCCTGTGCACCTGCTGCCTGTGCCTGTTCATACATCTTCTGGAACAACTGCTGTGCTGAATTCATGAGTTTTTCTTTTCCTGACTTCAATTCTTCAACCTGTGCTTCTGTAGGTTCATTTTCTCCAATTGCTGAAACTGTAGCCTTTAATGCATCAATGTCTGCCTGTACAGCCTGCTTATCACTATCTGATAACTTATCACCGGCTTCGCTCATAGCCTGTTCTGTCTGAGTGATAATTGCTTCTGCTTCATTCTTTGCATCAATTGCTTCTTTACGTTTCTTATCAGCTGCTTCATATTCAGCTGCTTCTTTTACAGCCTTATCAATGTCTTCATCTGACATGTTTGAACCAGCTGTAATTGTAATGTGCTGTTCTTTTCCTGTTCCAAGATCCTTAGCTGATACATTAACAATACCGTTTGCATCAATATCAAATGTAACTTCAATCTGTGGAACACCTCTCTTTGCCGGTGGAATACCGTCAAGTCTGAACTGTCCAAGTGACTTATTGTCTCTTGCGAACTGTCTTTCACCCTGTACTACGTTAATATCAACTGCTGTCTGGTTATCAGCTGCTGTAGAGAATATCTGACTCTTCTTTGTAGGAATTGTTGTATTTCTCTCAATAAGTCTTGTAGCAACACCACCCATTGTTTCAATTGATAATGAAAGTGGTGTAACATCAAGAAGAAGGATATCGCCGGCACCTGCATCACCTGCTAATTTACCACCCTGAATTGAAGCACCGATTGCTACACATTCATCAGGATTCATCTTCTTTGAAGGTTCATGACCTGTTAACTGTTTTACTTTATCCTGTACTGCAGGGATTCTTGTAGAACCACCAACTAATAATACTTTGCTAAGTTCTGATGCTGTAATTCCTGCATCCTTTAAAGCATTCTGTACAGGGATTGCTGTTCTTTCTACAAGGTCTCTTGTTAATTCATCGAATTTAGCCTTTGTTAATGTCATATTCAAATGCTGTGGTCCCTGTTCATTTGCTGTAATGAAAGGAATGTTGATTTCAACCTGAGTAGACGATGAAAGTTTCTTCTTTGCATCTTCTGCTTCAGCTTTAATTCTTTCCATAGCCATCTTATCATTTGAAAGGTCAATTCCTGTTTTGCTCTTGAAGTCTGCTACCATGTAGTCCATAACTTTCTTATCAAAGTCATCACCACCAAGTTTGTTATCACCATTTGTTGCTAAAACTTCAATTACACCATCACCGATTTCAATTATAGATACATCAAATGTACCACCACCTAAATCGTATACCATAATCTTCTGTTCATTTTCATTATCAAGACCATAAGCCAATGCAGCTGCTGTAGGTTCGTTGATAATTCTCTTAACATCAAGTCCTGCAATCTTACCTGCATCCTTTGTTGCCTGTCTCTGTGCATCGTTGAAGTAAGCAGGAACTGTTATAACTGCTTCTGTTACGCTTTCACCTAAGTAAGCTTCAGCATCTGCTTTTAACTTCTGAAGTATCATAGCTGAAATAGCCTGTGGTGTATAGTTCTTTCCATTAATGTCTACCTTGTAATCTGTTCCCATATGTCTCTTAATTGATGAAATTGTTCCTTCTGCGTTAGTTACTGCCTGACGCTTAGCCTGTTCACCAACTAATCTTTCTCCATCCTTCTTAAATGCAACAACTGAAGGAGTTGTTCTTGCTCCATCTGCATTTGTAATAACTGTAGGTTCTCCACCTTCCATAACTGCTACACATGAGTTTGTAGTTCCTAAATCAATACCAATAATCTTTCCCATCTTATTTTCCTCCTAAATCATCTTTCTATCTATTTTTAATTTACAAACACCTGATAGCTTTTAGTTCGCTACCTTTACCATACTGTGCCTTATAACTGTGTCTCTGTATTTGTAACCTTTTTGTAATTCCTCGGATACAATGTTTTCACCAAGTTCATCGTTATCCTCGTGCATTACTGCGTTATGAAGCATTGGATCAAATTCATTTCCCTTTGCTTCGATAGCCTCAACTCCCATATCCTCAAGAGTCTGAAGCATTTGTTTATAGATAAGATTCATTCCCTGTCCAACAGGTGAATCTAAATCTTCTTCACTAAGTGCGGCAACACCTCTTTCAAAGTTATCAACTACCGGCAAAATCTTTTCTATAATGGATCTTGCTCCTGTCTCATACATTGCCGTTTTTTCTTTTTCGCTTCTGTTTCTGAAGTTTTGAAATTCTGCAAACAATCTCTGATATTTATCATTTAATTCTTCGATTTGTTCGTCTTTTTTATCCTTCTTTTTGAAACCCTTCTTTTTCTTCTTATCTTCTTTATCAGTTTCAGGATTTTCTTTAGCCTCTTCTTTTTTTTCTGAAGTTTTTTCATTCTTACTGATATCTTCCTGTTCAACAGTTTTTTCAGTTACCTCTTTTTCTTTTTCAACTTCCTGATTTATATTATCTTTTTCCATTGGATAATCCTTTCTATCTTTTAATTGTCATCATTATCACTAAAGTTATTACTCAACTGTTCCTTAACAGTTCTTAGTGTTTCAACAACCTTCTCATAGTCCATCCTCTTAGGTCCTATTATTCCGATAGTTCCTTTAAATCCGTCTTCCAGTTCGTAGGTTGCCGTTACAACACTGCAATCTTTCATAGACTGTACCGGACTCTCACTACCGATGTAAACCTGAATTCCTGTTTCCTCATCACTTTCATTAATGAGTTCAGTAAGTTGTGATTTTTCTTCAAGAGTAGTAAGTAATCTGCTTGCTCTTTCCTTGTCACTTAATTCAGGATATTTAAAAATATTTGTTGCACCCGATGTATAAATCTTCATCTGTGCTTCTGTTGATATGGCCTCTGTAATTGCTTTCAAAACTTCATTGACCAATCCTTCAAATTCTCCTGCCTGTGAAGTGAGTGCTGATATAACTCCAAGATTAATGTCTTCTAATGTAAGTCCTGCAAGAGCTGTATTAAGTGCTACATTAATTCTTACAATCATCTCCTGACTGACCTCTTCATTGACTTTGACAATTTTGTTAACTACATGATTTTTGTTTGAAACCACAGTACAAAGAAGCTGTTTTTCTTCTAATATAGATAACTGAATAAATTTTATTTTATTCCCCTGAGACTTTGGTGCGGATATCATTGTTGCGTAGTTCGTATTGTTTGCCAATACCTTCGCCATATTTTGTAGTAAAGTCTCAACCTTATCTACCTTTTCAATAAGAAGATCCTCTTTTTCTGTTACCTTCTGTTCTCTCTCATCAAGCTCTGACATTTTTTCTTTCAGAATGTTGTCGACATAGAATCTGTAACCTTTATCTGTTGGAATACGTCCTGCCGATGTGTGGGGCTGAACTATATATCCCATTTCTTCAAGGTCTGACATCTCATTTCTGATCGTTGCAGAACTTAAATTAAGATCCGTGTATTTAGAAATTGTTCTTGAACCAACCGGTTCGCCTGTCTCTAAATAATTTCTAATAACAGCATCAAGAATTTTTTCTTTTCTCTCACTAAGTTCCATAGACTTCTCCTTTCTATGGTTTTGATACTTATTAGCACTCATTTCTTTCGAGTGCTAATATCTTATCTATGGATTAATCTAGCACTCCTAATCCACTTTGTCAACACTTTATTTTAAAAAGATTTGTAAATAATTTGTGAACTAAATATTGTGTATTTTATACCAAATATGTTATCCTACTATCTACCACTTTAAATTAGGAGGTTTATCATGAAATCTAATATAAGGACAAAGTATTTCGGAAATAAAAATTTTTACAAAATGATTCTTGCCATTGCTCTTCCTATTGTTATACAAAGTCTTTTTACTAATATAGTCGCATTATTGGACAATGTAATGGTTGGTAAAGTAGGAACTGACCAGATGACAGGCGTGGCTGTCGTCAACCAGCTTATTTTCGTTTTCAATCTTGCGGTATTTGGCGGGATGTCCGGAGCCGGAATTTTTTCTGCCCAGTATTTTGGACAAAAGAATGACAAAGGTGTACGTGATGTTTTTAGAATGAAATTAATAATCGGACTGTTAATAATTGTAGTCGGTCTTTCTACTTTTGTTATATTGCATAATCCCCTTATCAATATGTTTTTACATGAAGGGGGAAATTCCGGGAACATAGATGAAACTTACAAATATGCTAAAGAATTTTTGCACATTATGTTATTAAGCATAATTCCTTTTGTAATATCAAACTGTTACAGCACCACTTTAAAGGAAGCCGGACAGACTATGGTTCCAATGGTTGCCGGAATTATTGCAGTTGTTGTAGATTTAGTTTTTAATGCTCTTTTGATATTTGGTTTATTGGGATTTCCAAAGTTAGGGGTTGCCGGTGCTGCCATTGCCACTGTTCTTTCCAGATTTGTTGAATGCGGCTATCTGATTTTTTATACTCACAGCCATTCTGATAAATATAAATTTATTAGTGGAGTTTATAGAAGTCTTTACGTTCCTGCATCTCTTGTAAAAAAGGTTGTAATTACAGGTACTCCTTTACTTCTCAATGAATTTTTCTGGGCAGCCGGCATAACGATGCAAACTCAGGCATTATCCACCAGAGGGCTTGCGGCTGTTGCCGGTCTTAACATTGCAAATACTATTAACAATGTAGTAAATACAGTATTTCTAACTATGGGAGTTGCAATTTCCATAGTTGTAGGACAGCTTCTTGGTGCTGGAAAGATTGAAGAGGCAAAAGACACCGACAGAAAGATGATTGTTTTTTCACTGCTTATATCTCTGGGTGTTTCGGCAATTCTTGTTTTTGCCTCCATATTCTTTCCAAGAATGTACAACACTACCGGAGAAATAAGGTATCTTGCCACAAGATTTATTCTGGCTTTTGTTGTAGCAACACCTTTTAATGCCTTTACAAACGCCGCATATTTCACCCTCAGAAGTGGTGGCAAAACCATAATGACCTTTATATTTGACAGCGGTTTTATCTGGGTTGTAAATGTGCCTGTGGCAATGCTGCTTGCCCATGGAACTACAATGCCCATTATATTTATGTTTTTGTGTATAAGTATGTTAGATGTATTAAAAGCAATTATCGGATTTATTTTAGTAAAACGCGGAACATGGCTTAACACTATCGTTGAATAATCATTACTTATATTAACTTAAAGTATGCATCGGGAATCTGAATTAATTCACAATTCTTTTTTCTGATGCATTGTTTTTGCTTTTCGTTTAATTTCACATTCTTCCATATATATACTTTTGCATTATCCGGCATCTTGTTGCATATGCCGAATTCTGCCTCTGTTTTGTTAAACACCGTAAATATTTTATCAAGAATTTCCCTATGATTATCCAGACATATTAATTCATCAAGATATAATTTTACTGTCTGTTCAACATTTTTTAATCCTTCATGGGTATGAATCTTTTGCGAGTCATAATATTTTAAATTTAATGTCTTATTCTTCTCTACAGCCTCCCGTATTTTGATATATATATTTTGTTCTTTTTCAAAATTACCACATAGGACAAACTTCCTTTCTGCCCCATTACTGTTTAGCATGTCTGTTATTTCTCCTATAATTGCATCTTCACAGTCCACATCTAAAATTATGGCATTCCTATTGCTGTTTTCTATATATTTTTTATATTCATTATTATGAATTTCTTCCTTATATATTAGCACTCCCTCTTTTGATAATAATTTCTTTGCTTCTTCCATAACTCTCTTACTGCTGTTTTTATATAAAAAAATCAAGTCAAATCTTTTCTTATGGGTTATTTCTAAAGTTTTTAGAATAACGTATGTGCCTCCATTTATTATAAAGCTACATGGGAATTCAAAATTATTAACGATTTCCCTGTCTTCGTCCTGTATAAATAAAGGTATTTCTTTACTCCTGTCAGTTCTAATAATCATTTTTTCTCCTTAACAAACCGGGTTGGTTCAATATTTAAAAAACTACATATTTCTAACAACTCTCCTGCTAAAAATACAGTTTTAGTATCCGTTAATTTTTCTTCTGATATTCCTGTACTTTTTGATATATCCGGAATGGAGATTTTATTTTCTTTTATATAATTTATTATATTTTCAGATATTCCCATGCCCAAATCCTTTCCCATTTTCCCAGAATTTTCCTAATATAAGCCCATTATATTCTTATTTAATAAGAATTACAATCTGTTTTTTCTTGTGTATCGAGAATTTGTTGACGCATAAAAATTGTTAATATAAAATACAAGGAGAACACCCTTGAAAGGATATAAAAATGGCAAATATAAAAATAGCCCCTGTGCTAAAGAAATATAGAAAACAGAATGACTTATCCGTCCATGAAGTTTCAAAGAAGCTAAAAGAAAGATCTTTGAATGTGGCAGAAAAAACTATTTACGGATGGGAAAGCGGACAGGCGCAACCTAATGCTGACACATTTATGATCTTATGTGACATATACCATATAAATGATGTTTTAAAAGAGTTTGGCTATACTGACAGGGCAAGTTTTACAATAACCAGATCAGAACAGGAATTGATAAAGAAATATCGTGAACATCCTGAATTGCATGAAGCCATTCATAAACTTCTTGATTTGGATTAAAATTACTCCTCTTACTTACCGGTAAGGTGGAGTTTTTTTAGTTACTTATCCTTTAAATTTATCCTTTTAACCTCGACATTTTTCCCCTTTATTTAATTATTTAATTTTGTTATAATTGAACGGAATAGGAGGTTTTTCATGAATTTTGGTTACAAAAAAACTATGGACAAACAAAAAGACCTTGTTTCCCTTCAGAAAAAGGTTGTTTCAAAGTCCTTAGTCGGTACATTAAAAGTTTTATTATATATACTTTTACTTTTAGTAATTACAGTGAGTTTTTTATTCCTTGGTATTTTACATGGAATAATTAAGAATTCACCTGATATTAATGATGTTTCCATCGTACCTTCCTCATACTCTACGACAGTGTATGACATAAACAATAAACAGATTGCGAAACTTATAACATCAGGTTCTAACAGAATAAAGGTAAGCCTTGATCAGGTTCCGGTTCATCTTCGCTGGGCATTTATTGATACCGAAGATGCCAGATTTTATGAACATAACGGAATTGACATTCAAGGCATTGGTCGTGCCGCCCTTATTGCCGTTACCACAATGCATGCTACTGAAGGTGCCAGTACTCTTACCCAGCAGGTTTTAAAGAATAACGTCTTTACCGACTGGACAAGTGAAAATAATTTTATTTCTTCTCTTAAGAGAAAGATTCAGGAACAGTACCTTGCATTACAATTGGAAAAGGTAACTTCAAAGGACACTATACTGGAGGCTTATCTAAACACCATTAACTTGGGTTCAAATACTCTTGGTGTACAGGCAGCTTCCCTTAGATATTTTAATAAAGATGTAAGCAAAATAACGATTTCCGAATCAGGAGTTATAGCAGCCATAACCCAGAATCCTTCTTTCTACGATCCTATTATCAATCCGAAAAATAATGCGAAACGTAGGAAGAAAATCTTAAAGAATATGCGTGATGCAGGCCACATTACAAAGGCACAATACAAAGAGGCCATAAAGGATGACGTTTATTCAAGAATTCAGAAAGTAAACAACAAAATTGAAAAACGTACTGAAACCGTTAACTCATATTTTGTTGACGCATTGATTCAGCAGGTTATGGAGGATCTTCAGAAAACAAAAGGTTATTCATATACTCAGGCTTACAATGCTGTTTACAGTGGTGGTTTAAAGATATACTCCACTCAGGATTCTCAGATTCAAAAGATTTGTGATAAGGAAGTTTCCGATGATTCAAATTACCCTTACCATATTTCTTACTCCATTAACTGGGCATGGTCAGTACAAAATCCTGACGGAACAGTTGATAACTATGACGAAAGCGATATGGCACAATATCACAGATCTGTTTTAGGAGAAAAGGATTATCAGTTAATCTACTATTCTAAAGATTCTGCGAAGGCTGAAATTGAAGCATACAAAAAACATTTGAAAAAAAAATACTATAAAAAAGGGCTGAAGAAGGAAAAGGGATACGCCCAGTACGAAACTCTGTACTATAACCCACAGCCTCAGGCAACCTTTACGGTAATGGATCAGCGCACCGGATATGTAAAAGCCATTGTCGGTGGCAGAGGTAAGAAAAATGTTAATATGTCACTCAACCGTGCAACTGACTCAACGCGTCAGCCCGGTTCTACTTTTAAGGTTTTATCCACATATGCTCCTGCCATTGATACTATGGGTTACACATTGTCAACTACAATTGTCGACGAACCTTACAGATATTCTAACGGCAGACCTGTTAACAACTGGTATTCAGGATACCGCGGCACTGTTACCGTAAAGAAAGCAATTGCCCAGTCAATGAACGTCTGTGCAGTAAAGACTTTAACTGAAATCACACCACAACTTGGTTACGAATACCTTTGCAATTTTGGTATTACCACTTTAGTTGACAAGCGTGTTGAAAAAGACGGCTCAGTATCTTCTGATATTAACCAGCCACTTGCTTTGGGTGGTATTACAGATGGTGTTACAAACCTTGAAATGACAGCTGCTTACGCTACTATTGCCAACAAGGGAACTTATACAAAGCCTGCCTTTTATTCACAGGTAATAGACAGTAACGGCCGTGTTATTTTGGATAACACAACACCTACAACTCATACTGTATTGAAAAAGGAAACTGCATCCCTTCTTACAGAGGCAATGGAAAGCGTTGTTACTGAAGGTACCGGTACTGCATGTAAATTATCAAACGGAATGGTTGCTGCCGGTAAAACAGGTACAACATCAAGCGAATATGATTTATGGTTCTGCGGTTATACACCTTACCTGACTGCTTCTATTTGGACAGGGTATGACGAAAACAAATCTCTCTCCGGAGATCAGGCATACCACGAAAGATTATGGGCTAAAATAATGGACCAGATAGACGATGTAAAGAAATATAAGCCTAAGGGATTTAACAAAGGCGAAAATGTAAAGGCTGTACAGATTTGTGATACTTCAGGAAAAACCGCTATTAAAGGTGTTTGTCCAAAGACTCATACTGAATATTACAAAAAAGGCACTGAACCTGCTAAATGCAGTTATCATTCAAGCTATAACAATGGTAATTATAGTAGTAACAGCAAATACAATAATGGCTATAGCAGCAAAACCAACAGCAAATCTTCTACAACTAAAAGTAGTAATAATACGCCAACAAAAGCAGCTACCGGTAGCACGAAGCCTACAACTAAAGCCAAAACTAAGAATTCAGCTCAAAAAACTACCAATAGCAATGAATAATAATAGATAATATTATATATAAAACACTAAATCCTTCCGGTCAAAGTTTTGGTTGGAAGGATTTTTTATATTTTGATTTATTGCTTTGTATTTTCATCTGCATCTACAAAGTACCATTCAAAAAAGCTCTCCCAAAAGTACAATGCCTTTTGGAAGAGCTCTTTTCATATATATTATATATTTATTTCTTAATTAGCAAACACCCTGAGCTTCCATAGCTTCTGCTACTTTTTCAAATCCGGCAATGTTAGCACCTACTACGTAGTTACCTTCAAATCCGTATCTCTTAGCAGCATCGCTGATGTTACGGTAAATGTTAACCATAATTGTCTGTAATTTAGCGTCAACTTCTTCGAATGTCCATGAAAGTCTTTCGCTGTTCTGTGACATTTCAAGAGCTGATGTAGCAACACCACCTGCGTTAGCAGCCTTACCACCAACGAACCATACGCCGTTTTCCTGTAAGTATTCTGTTGCATCAATTGTTGTAGGCATGTTAGCACCTTCACAAACAGCTTTACATCCATTAGCTACTAACTGCTTAGCATCATCGATAAGTAATTCGTTCTGTGTAGCACATGGAAGAGCGATATCACATTTAATCTGCCATACTCCACGTCCTTCATGATATTCAGCTGAAGGTCTTGCAGCAGCATATTCTGTAAGTCTAGCTCTCTTAACTTCCTTAACTTCTTTAAGAAGGTCAACATCGATTCCTTCAGGATCATAAATCCAACCTGTTGAATCTGAACATGTAACAACCTTAGCACCCATCTGCTGTGCTTTCTGAATAGCGTAGATAGCAACGTTACCGGCACCTGAAACAACTACTGTCTTGCCTTCCATGCTTTCATTATGGTCTTTCATTAATTCCTGTGTTAAGTAAAGTAATCCGTAACCTGTAGCTTCTGTTCTAGCTAAAGAACCACCGTATGTAAGTCCCTTACCTGTAAGAACACCTTCATATAATCCACGGATTCTCTTATACTGTCCAAACATATATCCGATTTCTCTAGCGCCTGTTCCGATGTCACCTGCCGGTACGTCAGTGTCAGCACCAATATATTTACAAAGTTCTGTCATAAAGCTCTGACAGAATGCCATAATTTCTCTGTCTGATTTACCCTTAGGATCGAAATCAGAACCACCTTTACCACCACCGATTGGGAGGCCTGTAAGTGAGTTCTTGAATATCTGTTCAAAACCTAAGAATTTAATAATACCAATATTTACTGATGGATGAAGTCTTATACCACCCTTATATGGTCCAATAGCTGAGTTAAACTGTACTCTATAACCTGTGTTAACCTGTACCTGTCCCTTATCATCTACCCAAGGAACTCTGAACTTGAACTGTCTTTCAGGTTCGCAGATTCTTTCAAGTAAAGCTTCTCTTCTATACTTGTCCTCGTTTGCATCGATTACAGGTCTAAGTGAATTTAATACTTCTTCAACTGCCTGTAAAAATTCCGGTTCACTAGCATTCTTTTCTTTTACTTTTGCTAATACTTCGTCTACATATGACATTTTGTAGCCCTCCTTAATATATTTTTCTTAATCTTGTACACCGCCTTTGTTTGATATTCCTAACTTTAGTGCACTAAAGAGATTATATAGTAAATTTCTTATTTTTACAACCTTTGCTTTTTCTAAACTTAATTTTGTAAGGCAAATATTGAATTTTCTTTATTTTATTAAGCTAGTGATGAATAATTTATTTCTAACTGCTAAATGTCATATTTTGTTATTTCATTTTGGGTTTGAAAATAAGGGATGCCAGATATCCAAAGATTAAAGCCCCGGATATTCCTACCGCACTTGATGTGAGCCCCCCTTTAAATAATCCCAATACACCATAATCCTGAATTGCCTCCTTCATTCCCTTCCAGAGATTGTATCCAAAGCCAAGCAACGGCACTGTTGCACCACATCCTGCCCACTTTGAAAAGGGTTCATAAATACCTACTGCTCCAAGTACTACTCCTATGCACACAAGGCTTACCATTAATCTTCCGGGCGTCAATTTTGTTTTGTCTATAAATATTTGCACAATTGCACAAATTGCCCCTCCTACAAGAAAACTTTTAATAAAAATCATAAAATTCCCCCATTAATTATTTTTCTTCATAAATTAACAACTTTCAATTTGAACCAGATGCGCAATTCCCGGAACACTATTTCCTTCATTAAAACTTACTGGTGACATTAATGCTCCTGTTGGTATAAAAAGGATTTTTTTATACGCACCTTTCCTTAACTGTTTAAATACATATGACGTAAGTACAGTTGCTGCACAACCACAGCCACTTCCTCCTGCATGTGTGTCCTGCATACCTGCATCAAACATTTCTATTCCGCAATCCATATGGACTTTTGAAATATCGTAACCTTTCTCGTTTAACAAATCAAACAATATAGTTTTCCCAACTACACCTAAATCCCCTGTAATTATCTTGTCATAATCCTGTGGTGTAGTTCCGAAATCCTTAAAATGTCTGTATATTACATCTGCTGCCGCCGGTGCCATGCATGCTCCCATATTTTGTGCATCCTTTACACCATAATCCACTATTTTACCTGTTGTTACGCCCGTGATTTTTGCAAAGCCTTTTTTTGTCCCTATTATTACTGCTCCAGCTCCTGTAACAGTCCATGTAGCCGCATAGGGTCTCTGATTTCCATACGCCAACGGGAATCTAAACTGCCTTTCAGCACTTGCGAAATGGCTGGAAGCTATCGCTATAACATTGTCGGCATTCCCTCCTTCCACGGTTATGGCTGCTATTCCAAGTGCCTCTCCAATAGTTGAGCATGCCCCATACAGTCCAAAGAACGGAATTTCAAATTCCAGTATACCAAATGTGGATGCAATTAACTGTCCAAGTAAATCCCCTGCAAAAATATATCTGATGTCTTCTTTATTTATGTTTGCCTTAAATAACACTTTCTGTATAGCTTCCTTTTGCAGAAGACTTTCTGCCTTTTCCCATGAATCCTGTCCAAGTATTGGATTTTGTTCGACAACATCAAATAATTTTCCTAAAGGCCCTTCCCCCTCTTTTTGTCCGACTATTGATGCTCCTTCTATAATATAAGGAGGTTTATCAAAAACCAGACTTTGCTTTCCTATCATTCTTCCCATTTTTTCACCTCTAACAATTTCCGTTTAAACTTATTGTTTACAAATTTTAGTCAATAATAGTATCTGCATATTTTAAGCAATTATTACACTTTTCTGTTTTACTTGATTAAATTGTAATATTCCTATAAAATATAATGGACAAAAAATATAAAAAAGGAGAATTTTATGAAAACTTCAGAAATTGGCATTATGATTTCAATTATTGTCTATATGCTTGCAATAATTTTAATTGGAATCTATTATGCCAAAAAGAACAACGACTCAGGGGATTTTTATTTGGGAGGAAGAAGACTTGGACCTTTTGTAACGGCAATGAGTGCAGAAGCTTCCGACATGAGCAGTTACTTACTTATGGGACTTCCGGGACTTGCATATCTTACAGGTCTTTGTGATGTATTCTGGACCATTGTTGGTCTTGCTACAGGTACATATCTAAACTGGCTTTTAGTTGCCAAACGTCTTAGAAAATATTCTGTTATATGTGGAAATTCTATTACAATTCCTGACTTTTTTGCCAACAGATATCGTGACAAAAAAGTTTTAAAAACTATATCTGCAATAATTATTATTATTTTCTTTGTTCCCTATACTGCTTCAGGATTTGCAGCATGTGGAAAATTATTCCATTCACTGTTTGGAGTGAATTACGTTACAGCAATGGTAATAAGTGCTATTGTAATTATTGCGTATACCTCACTTGGTGGATTTCTTGCCGCAAGTATAACAGACTTTATTCAAAGTATAATTATGTCTGTTGCATTAATCACGGTAATATTCTACGGTATTTCTTCTGTTGGGGGAATGGATGCTGTTATTTCACACGTTAAGGATCTTCCGGGATATTTAAGTTTAAATTCATCATATGATGCCACATCTAATTCCGCATCACCATATGGAATAATAACAATTATTTCAACTTTGGCATGGGGACTTGGATACTTTGGCATGCCACATATCTTATTAAGATTTATGGCTGTTGAACACGAAGATAAAATTAAACTTTCAAGAAGAATTGCAAGTATATGGGTTGTAATTGCCATGACTATAGCACTTTTAATCGGTGTTATCGGTCACGCCATGACTTCAGCCGGTGTTATCGGTTCACTTGGTGATTCAGAAACTATTATTGTTTCCATTGCCCATGTGTTAAGTTCTCACGGTTTATTATTTGCTATAGTTGCCGGTGTGATTTTAGCAGGAATTCTTGCTTCAACAATGTCAACTTCAGATTCACAGCTTTTAGCTGCCTCTTCAAGTATTACTGAGGATTTAATGGGTGGCGTCTTCGGAATTAAGCTTTCACCAAGAGCTAATGTTATTGTTGCAAGATGTTCTGTTATAGCAATATCTGTTGTAGCTATCTTTTTAGCCCTCGACCCTTCAAGCAATGTATTTAAAATTGTATCGTTTGCCTGGGCAGGATTTGGTGCTACTTTCGGACCTGTTATGATATTCGCTTTATTCTGGAAACGTTCAAACAAATATGGTGTAATTTCCGGTATGGTTGCCGGCGGAGCCATGGTATTTATCTGGAAATTCCTTGTTCGTCCAATGGGTGGAGTTCTTGATATTTACGAACTTCTTCCGGCATTTATTGTTGCCAGCATATTTATTGTTGTAGTCAGTCTTCTGACTAAAGCACCTGATGAAGAAATTGTAAAAGAATTTGAATCTATATAAAATGATATATTAATTTGCGAAAAAAGAGTGTCGCATAACTTTTGTTATGTCGACACTCTTTTTTTTGGAGGTTGGTCAATCCTTGTGCTTCCTATGCTTTTTGCTACCTACATCCCGGGTTCAGCGCTATAGATTACCCCACACATATGAAATATTTGAGATTTTTGTTGATTCCGCGCCCGCGACAGCGCTATATTGCCAACAAGGCAACGAAAGGCAGCATTTTTACTTACATTCATAAAGCTCTTTAACTCTGTTTTCGGTGTCAAATACATTATTGTACTCGGCTATATTATATTTCTGTAAAAGTTCATAATATGGCGATTCTTTGTCATTTACCTTGTAGAATTTACCTTCCTTACTTATATATCCGTGCTTTGTAAGTACGGGAACCTGTTCATATACCTTAGATGTTAGCTGTTGGTAACCGCTTTTGCTAAGACCTGCCACATCAAATACTAATGAGCTTAAATAGTTTGCACTTATATTGAGATTTTCTTGAGATTCAATATTATAATTTGCCCATAATATAAACTGAGTGTTTCTCTTTGCCAGTTTCGAATATTCCTTATCCAGTCTGCTTTCCTTTTGGATTTCATCATAAAAACTGTCTTCAACTTTGGGCTGATGATCTCCAAAGAACAGAATAATTGTTGGTTCATCAACCTGCTTAAAATACTGAACAAGCATTTTTAATGCATCATCTGTATGTTTAACTAAATTCAGATAACGTCTTGCCTCCGGAACATTACTGTCCGAATCCAACTCAACCCCCTTTGACAGACCTTCGTAATCATAGTCAAAGGGACTGTGATTCTGCATAGTCACGTTAAATAAGAAAAATGGCTTATCACTTTTCTTTTTATAATTTTCATATTCTGAAATAATTTTATCAAAATTTCCTTCATCTGAAACAAAATTGCCTAAATGCTTTTCCCCTTCAAAATCATCCATAGACAAAAACTTATTAAATCCCAGCAGTGGGTAAACTTTATCTCTGCTATAGCCTGAAGGTTTGAACGGATGCATTGCTAAAATTCCCCCATATCCCTGTTTTTTCAGCAATGATGCCATTGATTGCATTGGTTCATTAATGTATGTGGTATATGCTGTTATTCCGTTTGGCACAAATGCCATGGAATTTCCTGTCAGGGCCTCAAACTCAGTTGAAGCTGTTCCGCCACCAAAAACTGAAACCCATAACTGACCTCTTATAGTATTTTCCTTTAAACTGTTAAAAAACGGTGCATTGTCCTTATTAAGTTTAATATCTGAAAATGACGAAAAATCAGTAAACGCCTCATCCATAATAACTATTATATTAGGTGATTTTTTATTTTTATCCTTTTCTGTTGCCGGATATTTTTTTGCTATTTCCTTTACCTTCGCAATTGAATATCCTTTAGGTTTCTTTACAATCAAATCCTTTATACTTTTTACAAAAGTAATGTACATACCGTTTGTCTTGTATGTTTCCTGTGGTTTAAAATATTTAATTTTATAATCTTTATCATGTATACTTGTTTCAAAAAATTTATTATATCCGTTCCATACCATTACAACTGCAAGCAACACAGGAACAATTCTCCACCACTTAGGAGTAGCCGTACATTTTCCAAGCCTTGTTACAATGAAACATATTGCTATGGAAACAATAATTAAAATATACACTCTCCACTTTAAAGTGTAACTGTAACCCTCAGCCACATTTGCCGCTGTCTGCATTGTAAATAAATCTACTGCCAACAGGCCTATGCCCCTAAATAAAATAACAAAATAATTTGCCACGGCAAACACTGTTGATACCACTGTTATTCCTATAATTGACGCTTTAAAGCTGTTGAATATGGCATAGAAAACAATTGCAATCATAAACATAATATAAAGATTAAAATTTCTTGCCTCTGCAGTAAATGTTTTATAATCACAATTAGAAGCAATGTGCATCATTGCATAATTTTCAAAGACAACAATAATAGCCATAACCGCCAGTAAAATATTATTTAACAGCTTTGGTATATCAAATTTAAAAAATAATAAAACCGACGGAAAAATAAATAAAAGTGTTGCCACAATAATTCTGTCATCCTCTACAACTTCGTGGTGTATATAAAGCTTTTGCGTAAAAATCTGCAGATACATGACAAAAAATAAAATAACCAGTATTACTTTTCCAATTATTATTGCCGTGTCTTTTTTATTTACTTGTACTTTTTTCGCATTTATAACATTAAATAAAGATTTCATTTCAACTCCTTTATGGCAAAGAACACTTTGCATAATTTTTACCTTGCCAAAAGGATTTTATCGCATTTCCATCAAATTTTCAATGTTTTAGATAATATACATTTTTCCATTCCTTTTTTAGTACAGATTAATTTTCTGCTTATTTAACCAGACCCGTTGTCTGTAACAGCATATATATAATGCCTACTATCCAGCTTGAAAATATTCCGTATAGTATTACGGGACCTGCAATTGTAAATATCTTCGCTCCTACACCAAAAATCTGGCCTTCCGCCTGAAATTCAATAGCCGGGGAAACTACTCCGTTTGCAAAACCTGTAATAGGTACAAGACATCCCGCTCCTCCAACTTTGGCAATTTTCGGATATAAACCAAATCCCGTTAAAAGAACGCTTTCCAATATAAGTGTCAGGGTTGTCCATGCAGCAGCGTCCTCTTTTCCCATTCCAAAATAGGTAAAAATTTCAAACCACACCTGCCCCATAAGACAAATCAGTCCACCAATCCAAAAAGCATTAAACATATCTTTCCAGAGATTGTTGTTTGGTGTTATTCGCTCTACATACTCGTTGTATTCCTGTTTCTTTTTTTCACTTTCCATTGTTTTCCCCCACAAGACTAATCATTTAATCTTCCATTTTTATTTTTTTACCCAGTTATTTGTAAACTGGATAACTGATGCCAGAACCTTGCCTACTGCCACTGCCAGTATTACAAAACTAAGTCCCACTTTTAGTTTTACCCTTCGTGCAAAAATTGCCGTTGCATTAAGTGCCTCTGCCAAAGACACTGCAAGGCAGCCAACAAAAATCCCCTGAGCAAGACTCATAACCAACTGAAGGCTCTGGTAAATTTCTGCCTTGAGGGAAATTCTTACTGAGAAAACCCATATGACATTCCATAATACTCCGCCTATTACAACTGCTGTTTCGTATGTCCTTACATGCTTTGCCGTGTGGGTTTTCCCCGCCATTCTTGTTATTACCCCTGTTGATGCGATAAGGGCAAATACTGCCGCTGAAATAACGGTGCCACCGCCAAAAGCAGTTAATGCCATTACAATATATTTTATTATCATTATTTCACATCCAACTTTCCATCATCTCTGTTGTGACCTGTAATTAATGTCTGATTTACATCCATCTCATACTTTCTCATTTCAACTTCTATTGGAGTAGGGTCCTTTGACAACTTTTTAGGTCCAAAATGATTATAGAAAATAAGAATTCCAACTCCCATTCCCAATGAATAGCATAATTCCATAAGATTTTTACCTGTGTTCTTATCCCCCGTCAGGAGTTTGCATATTTTTTCAAACATTCCACCAACAGATACATCATTGTTAAAAGACATAATTGAAAAACCGGCTCCGAAAAACAGAATAATGCAAATAGTTGCTACCTTAAGAAACTCCAGCCACTTTACATCACTGTTTGCTTTTTTAAATTCAATTACACAGTCAGTTTCTCCCACACTTTGAACATCTACATTTTGAAATTCCTTATCAACAATTTCAAAAATTTTCATTATGGAAACAATATACCGGTTCTTTCCATGGGAATTATCTGTCAGTAACTTGATTGGCTTTAACCTGTTAACTACGGTTTTGTTTTTGCATTCAAGGGTTGCCACATCTGCAATTGTGACATAATCCGTAGTTACCTCGACGCACTGATTCATATTAATATACAAAGTATCACTCATTTTATCACCTATATCATTACTGCCGCTTCTTTTTTCTGTGTTTCCTTTGAATTAGAGCACATATACAATCCCAAACCTGCTATTGCTACTAACATTAATATTACTAAAAAACATTTCACAAACTTCATATTATACACTCCATTTTTAATTTGTTTTATATAATATTGTCAGTATAACCAGTAACTTATGTAATATTCCATTTTTATTTAAAAAACTTTTTCTTTAAATTCAGTAGGATTTTCTTTTCCATTCTTGAAACCTGAACCTGATTTTTTCCTATAATTTCTGCAATCTGTGCCTGGGTTTTGTTTTGAAAATATCTTAAAACAATGATTTTTCTTTCCGTTTCATTAAGACTATCCAGTATCTCTTCCACAAACATTTTATCAACTACAATATCTTCACTTTTATTTTCATCCTCAATTTTGTCAATTATATTTGTAGCTTTTCCGTCTGAGGAATCTGTTTCACGGTATATGGACTCCACTTCCCTTAAGGACTCAATTGCTGTTACCACGTCTTCCTTTGACAGATTACATCCTTTTGCAATTTCTTCTATTGTAGGTTCTCTTTTATTTTTCTCTTTAAATTTTTCAGTTTCTCCTATAATTTTCACCTGATTTTCCTTAATTGTACGACTTATCTTAATTATGCCGTCATCACGCAAAAAACGCCTTATTTCACCTGTTATTAATGGAACTGCATATGTTGAAAAGGCAACCTTGTACTCAAGGTCAAATCTGTCAATTGCCTTCAACATGCCTATACATCCTATTTGAAATAAATCTTCTCCTTCATGTCCCCTGTTTAAAAATCTTCTGACAACACTCCATATAAGCCCGGTGTTTTCGATTAATAATTTATCTCTTGCCTTCTTATCTCCCAAATGAGCCTGCTTTATTAGAGTTATTGTATCCATACTACCTCGATTTATTATTTTTTATTTTTTTTGTCATAATTACTGTTGTTCCTCTGTATTTTTGAGATGCCACCTGAATATCATCCATAAACATCTCCATAAACATAAATCCCATTCCTGAACGTTCCAATTCAGGTTTTGTAGTAAAAAGCGGCTCTCTTGCTTTATCTATGTCCTCGATTCCAATTCCGTCATCCTTTATTTCAATTCTTAACAGTGCATCCTTACCTGCTTCATTAATTGTAAGGCTGCATTTCATATAAATTTTCCCCGGTCCTTCATTATAACCGTGTATAATCGAATTTGTAACTGCTTCTGATACAGCTGTTTTTATGTCGTTTATCTCTTCCACTGTTGGGTCCAGTTCAGTTACAAATGCTGCAATAGCAATTCTTGCCAATCCCTCATTTTGGGATTTTGCATCAAAAACTATGCTCATATTATTATCCATAATTCACCTCTCTAATATGTATTGCCCCCGATTTCTGTCGGTGGCTGTTCGTCGGAAACATTTACAGTCCTATATGTTTGTCAGACTGGCGGTTTCTGTTTTTATAACTAATTTATATAACCCTGATATGGTAAATATCCTGTCTACTGCCTTATTAATGTTTGTAACCGTAATATTACCGCCTCTTGTTTTTATTAATTTATATCTACCCATTATGACGCCTATTCCCGAACTGTCCATAAAATTAGTTCTTTTGAAATTAAAAATAACGTTTCTTATTTGATTTGAAATTATGTACCAGTCAGACTGCTCCGTAATAGACTTTGCATTGTGATGGTCCAATTCCTCCGGCAAATAAATAAACAGATTTTCTCCTCTTACCTCGTATAAAACTTCCATATATCATTACCCCCTTTTATAAAAAAAGAGAAGAACCTTTGTCCTTCTCTTTCGTAAATATAATTTATGATTTTTATTCGTTACCGCCGTTGTCACCGTTGTCGCCATTATCGCCACTATCCGGCAACTGATTTTTGGCTTTTGTGTAGAAATCCGAATCAGGGAATTCATCTACTAATTTCTTAAATGTTTCCTCTGCCTTTTTTGAATCTCCGTTCTTCTGATAAGAATATGCTAAATAGTACAATGCCTCATCATTATTCTTGTTAACTTCAACACACTTCTCAAACTTCTCAATGGCATTTTTATAATCGGCACTTTCATAAGCCGTCATACCGTCATCAAAAGCACCTTTTTCAATCTTTCCTGACAGCTGATTGCTCATGGCTTCATACACTGCCGTAAATGACGTAGAATCCATTTTCATCTTTGAGTCTACTTTCTGGAAAGCCTTTGCACTCTTGTCATAATCCTTCTTCAGATATAAATTAACTGCTTCCAGTAAATTGCTGTAGTTTGCACTAACGGTATTTCCTGTGTCTGTATACTGAGCAAGACTTGTTTTCAGGGTGTTTCTCTCTTTTTTCAAGGATTCAACCTGATTCTGCAACTCTGAAATTGTTGAATTTTTAATTGCTATCTTTTGATTGTATTCAACTTTGGTATCTCCTACCTTATCAGTAACACTGGCTATTTTTGCAGGGGTTACGATAAAGTAAACTAAGGCTGCGCCAAGCAAAATACCAATAATTATATGAAGAATACTCTGTGCTCCCGTTAAGGCATCCTTGAAATCATTCTTTGGAATAATAGTATCATTTCCGCTTAAGTAAGGTCTGTCAACCATCACTCCACGGAGACTTCTACGTCTTTCCATTCTCTTGTCAGGATCATTTTTTCTTTCATCCTCAAGATATTCGTCTATTTCTCTTAAATATCTGATGCTTAAAGGATTGCACTTGTCAATCTTCATGCTTTTCTTAATTGTTCTCTTAGCTCTCTCATACTGACCATTCTTAGTGTAAAGAAGTGCCAGTAACTGATAAGCCTTTATGAAGTTTGGATTCTGATTCAGGACTTTCTTCAACTGAATAATAGCCATGTCATCAGTTCCCGTCTGTGCATAATTAAGAGCAACATTGAATTTCTTGATTGTATGATTTAGTTCATCAACTTTTCCTTTTTCCTGCTGAATAGCTACAAGATATCTGTCAGCCGGATTGTTGTCCGGCTGTATGTTTGTGCTCATTACCCATTCTGAAAAAGCCTGAACAGTCTCACCCATTTCAAAATACACCAGACCTAAAAGGTTTCTTGCATCAACGTTTCTTTTGTTTAACTTAACACTTCTTCTAAGTGTGTCAGCCGCACCTGATAAGTCCCTGTTTTTTGCTTTTGTCAGTCCTTCGTTATAATAGGTATTAGACAGCCTGACTATTCTTTTATAAACGCTTACATCCATACCACAGTGACTACAAAAATCACTGTTTGTAAGGACATTTCCACAATTATAACATATCATTTATTTGTCCATCCTTTGCCCTTTATTCTTCTGACTTTAGTTCATTAACCATCTGTATCATAACATCAGTAATATCCGAAATGTTATTGTTATAAATGGCGTCTTCTGCCTCTTCTATCTCAAGACTTGGATGAAATTTTTTGATTTCTTCTTCGAAATTAATCATAGTGGTTTACCTCCATTTTCCTTCCAATTATGAAAGTCTTGCTAACTGTTCCTTTACCTGTTCCATCATCTGTTCATATTTAGTTTTCTTTTCTTTCTCTTCATTAATCTTCTTCTCCGGTGCCTTGCTTACGAAGTTTGGATTGGCAAGCATTCCATTAACTCTCTTTAATTCACCTTCCAATCTCCCTACTTCTTTTGTAAGACGCTGAATTTCTTTTGCAATGTCAACAAGTTCTGCAAAAGGCATGTAAATTGTTGCCTTTGGAATAACTACAGATACTGCATCATCATCAATACCGGATTTATCAGACTGAATAAACACTTCACTTGCATAACCTAATGTTGCAAAGAATACCTTTCCGTTTTCAAATATGTTTCTGATTGATTCATCTTCTGAAACTACAAATACCTTTGCCTTCTTTGAAGGTGCAACATTCATTTCTGATCTGATATTTCTGATTGAGCGTACTGCTTCCTTGATGGTTTCAACTGCCGCTTCCTCTGTTACGAAATTGTATTCTTCCTTATATTCAGGCCATTTTGAAATCATAATAGACTCTTCTTCGTCCTGTATATTACAGAATATTTCTTCTGTAACAAATGGCATATATGGATGAAGAAGTTTTAGTGAATCTATTAAAACTTTCTTCAATGTCCAAAGTGCAGCATATTTTGTTTCATCACTATCATTGTACAATCTTGGCTTAACCATTTCAATATACCAGTCACAAAATTCTTCCCAAATGAAGTTGTAAATTTTGTCAGCTGCTATACCTAATTCGTATTTATCAAGGTTTTCTGTCACATCTTTTGTTAATGTGTTAATTTTTGACAATATCCACTTATCTGCATCAGTAAGATTTTCAGGTTTATTGTTTAAATCAATATTTTCTTCCGGAAGGTTCATCTGGATAAATCTTGAAGCATTCCATACTTTGTTTGCAAAATTACGTGATGCTTCAACTCTCTCCCAGTAGAATCTCATATCATTTCCAGGTGCATTTCCGGTAATAAGTGTAAATCTTAATGCATCAGCACCGTATTTATCAATAACTTCCAATGGGTCAATACCATTTCCTAATGATTTTGACATTTTACGTCCCTGTGAGTCACGAACAAGTCCGTGAATTAAAACAGTATCAAAAGGAACCTGTTTTGTATGTTCAAGACCTGAGAACATCATTCTCATTACCCAGAATGGAATAATATCATATCCGGTTACTAGTGTATTAGTTGGGTAGAAATAATCCATTTCTTCTGTTTTATCAGGCCAGCCAAGTGTGCTAAACGGCCACAAAGCTGATGAGAACCATGTGTCAAGTGTATCAGGGTCCTGTCTCATTTCTTTTCCACACTTAGGACATACTGCATAATCTTCTTTTGTAACAACCATTTCACCGCAGTCATCACAATAGAATGCAGGAATCTGATGTCCCCACCATAACTGTCTTGAAATACACCAGTCACGGATATTCTCTAACCAATGGAAATATGTTTTATCAAAGTATCCCGGTACGAACTTAGTATCGCCCTTTTTAACCGCTTCAATTGCAGGTTTTGCAAGTTCATCCATCTTTACAAACCACTGCTTTGAAACTCTTGGTTCAATAGTTGTATGACATCTGTAGCATGTACCTACATTGTGTTCATGATCTTCAATCTTAACAAGATATCCTTCCTTGTCCAAATCTTCCACAATTGCTTTTCTTGCTTCATATCTGTCCATACCTGCGTATTTTGGATAATCGTCTACAATCTTAGCATCATCTGTTAATACATTTATTACAGGAAGATTATGTCTGAGACCTACTTCAAAGTCGTTAGGGTCATGTGCCGGCGTAATCTTAACTACACCTGTACCAAAATCAATACCTACATAATCATCTGCCACAATAGGAATCTCCCTTCCAACAAGTGGAAGTGTAAGAGTCTTTCCTACTAAATGTTTATATCTGTCATCATTTGGGTTTACTGCCACTGCTGTATCTCCAAGCAATGTTTCAGGACGTGTAGTAGCAAGTTCAACATATCCTGAACCGTCTGTTAATGGATATCTTAAATGCCAGAATTTTCCCGCCTGATCTTCATATTCTACTTCTGCATCAGAAATTGATGTAAGACAATGTGGACACCAGTTAATTATTCTTTCACCTTTATAAATCTGTTTCTTATTATATAAGTTAACAAAAACTTCCTTTACTGCCTTTGAGCAGCCTTCGTCCATTGTAAATCTTTCTCTGTCCCAGTCACATGATGAACCGATTTTCTTAAGCTGTGATACAATACGTCCTCCGTACTGTTTTTTCCATTCCCATGCTCTTTCTAAGAATTTATCTCTTCCAAGGTCTTCCTTTGTAATTCCTTCTTCACGCATTTTCTCAACAATCTTAGCCTCTGTTGCAATTGACGCATGATCAGTTCCCGGAAGCCATAAAGCTTCATAGCCCTGCATTCTTTTAAATCTTATTAAAATATCCTGCATTGTATTGTCAAGAGCATGTCCCATATGGAGCTGTCCTGTAATATTTGGTGGTGGCATAACGATAGTAAATGGTTTTTTACTTCTGTCCACTTCTGCATGGAAATATTTCTTTTCCTGCCATTTTTCGTATAATCTGTCTTCGATTTCAGCCGGATTGTAATTCTTTTCAAATTCTTTCATAGCTTTTTCTCCATTCCTGTAATTCATTTTAAATTGCTCTACCGACAAGAAAAGGAGCAGCTGTAACTGCTCCTTTTCTTATGTTAAGCAGTACCAAAGGGCGATTTCTTCGCGGTACCACCTTTGTTTTTTCTTATCTTATCTTATAACGGAGACGAACCGGCTATGGCTAATCAGTAACAATAACTCTTTCTCACCATAACTGCTAAGAAACTACCTTCACAGACACTGCTTCGAAAGGCTTCCACCATCCCTTTCTCTCTATGGAAGATTATCTGCTACTCCTTTTCTGTAACGCATTTAAACCTATTTATTTATCATAAAGATTTTGAACTTATTTGTCAACTACCAACAATTAACTGTTTATTTCCACAATATACTCTTTCTGGCACTGTCTTATAAAATCTAAATCTCTGTTATTATCCCAGTTAGACTGTATCTGTACTTTTAATTTGATTATTTCCGCACGTAGACGGTTTATAACTGTATCACTTACGCTATATTTGTCTTTGTCAATTTTCAATCTTTTTTCGTTATCTGAAAGAAGGTCACACATAATTATTGATTCCAATGATTCATTGGCATTATTTAATCTGTAGGCGCATCTGAAGGCTGCAGCTGCATGCTCATATTCAAAAAGTCTTGCGTAGGCCACACCCAGATTATTATAAACATCTCCATAGAAACGCTCCGGCAGTTCATTATTTAAGGATTTATTTAATATTGTGCTGTAATAATTTATTGCCATGTTATATTTTGCCGTATCCATAAGTATGTCTGCCTTAGCCTTCATCCTTTCAGCGGAAGTTTTTGAATTAAGCCCCTTTAAATGATTGCCTAATTTTTCTTCCATTATTTCCGTATAATATCCTGAATTTTTTATTATAAAGGAAATTTTTTCACCAATTTCACCTTCATTTGCAATACTCTGTCTTATGCCGGCAGCTATATTAGGCTGGTCTAAATCTTTTTCAATATATTCAATTAACTCTTCACTAAAGAACTGATCATCTACCAAATATAAATAGTTATATAAATAGTAACTAAGTTCTTCTATTGAATAAATATTTTTGTTTACTTCCTTAATATAATAAGGCTTGTCTGTGTGTATCGTACATAACTTAATACTATTCATCGTCCACCTCCTGTATGTTTCTTGTCCGTCTCTTACAGTTCACTTAATACAACCTCTTTTTTGACGGACATTCCTGAACTTTCAAAGAATTCTCCAAATCCTAAGTCCGTTATCTGAACTTCTATTTTATTTTCAGTTATATATCTGAATTTAACTTCGATTCTTGTAGTATTAGGCTCTCTTTCCGGAAAATTCCTTAAATCTACCTTAAATGATTCCGTTGTATGATTAATTAAATCCTGTACTTCGAAAACCGCCACAGTAGGTTTTTCCATTATACATTCAACCTTTGTTTTTGCCTGATACCAGTATTCTCCTATATTTGAAAGGGTAACTGTACTGTCTTTATCCTTGTAATTGACATCCATTACTACCCTTACCCTTGTTCTTCCTTTACAGGAAATTAAATATCTGTCAAGAGTAGGTGGCAGGAAGTTTTCTTTTGCGCCATAACCTGCTCCCTTTACTATAAGATTATTTCCCTTAAATACACGTCTGTTTCTGCAGATTGTTGACAGGGTTTTGTGCCAGCCTTCAAGATAAAAACCTTCTCCTGATAAATATATTCCTGACACAACATTTTTCTTTAATTCTTCTTCTAAAAATTTTGCCAGGGTATTGTCCGCATAATCCATATCTTTAGATGCCACATCTAATGTAAGCATATCGCTCATGTCTTTCACTGTTACATCTGCAACGTGTGGTTCTCTACCCTTTACAACATCCAGCTTTCTTAGCGAAAATTCATGTCTGTTTAATTCCAGAAAATATACTTTGTTAATCCATATATCACTGTTCTGATTTAAAACATAATATACAAAACTTTCTGAATGACTGATAACCCTTACGTCATCTCCATTATATCCGTGGTCAGTAAACACTTTCATAATTCCATCAGATATTTCAGGATTAACTTCGTTTACCGTAACGAGTACGTTTTTTATTAAACGTCCATTACTGTAATTTACTGCCAGCTTTATTAAATATGACATAAATGCCGAAGTAATTTTTTCTAACAGTTCCCTGTCTGTCCCACTAGTAAACATTTCAGGTAAATCCGTATATAATGTGCTGTTTTCCAAACGGCTTTTGTTTATTGCCTCTTCTCCGGCAGACCACTCGTCTAAATCTTTGTTATAGCAGACCGCTGTAGGTATCAGGTAGTTGTCCTTTGTTCCCATACTGATAGACTGGGGATTTCCGCTATTATCAATATATGCAAGTTGTGAATAGTCTCTGGAAAAATCTATTCCAAGAATTAATTCCTTCTTCAATTTTGTTTCCTCCCGTAACGGCTGTATTTATAATAATCTAAATATTTCCCTGCCTGCCGTCTTACATAACTGATAAGACTGCATCATTTCTCTTGCTACTTCATCTTTTCCTAAATCCTTACAAATAAGCATTCCATTAATCATTCCGAAACGGCTTTCATTATTGTAAGCATTTTTGTCGGATATTCTTATTGAACTGTTATCTACTACTTTTCCATATGGATATTCGTCTGAATATTCCTTTATCTGATAGTCAATTTTTTCACCATAAAACATTATAAATTCTTTTGTGAAAATTCCCTTATAGTTGGTTTCCATCTCCACTGTTACCGGAGCTTTTTTACCTTCTGAAGTCGTGAGAACATATGTTATTTCCACTTTATGTTTCGGATTCGTTCTAAAGTCAATTATTGTTTTGTCTACCAGATTATATGGTATGTTAAACCACTTACTGAACTTCTTGTAAAACTCAAAGTTTATATTATCTTCCGCCAGCCCTGTAATGAGACGTTCAGTAATTTTAACCTGACGTTCCGTCAAATTACTTCTCTTTGACATTTCTTCAATAAATGCAAGTTTACATACCAAAGATGTTGCCAGTCTGTTGTCATACTCCTGCTCTAATATTTCCCATACAATATCAGGGCACTGAATTTTTTTAATAAAACAGTTATAGCATACATATGTGTAAAATGCTTTTCTTATTACCGTGGCAGTGGCACCTTTCAAATAAGATTCATATATTTTATAAATCTTCTCATTTGTATTTCCTTCGAAAATATACTGAACAAGGAGATTCTCCGCCATTGTATTATCCTGTATTCCTTTTTCTTCTATTGCAAGATATATCTGATATAACTCAGGTGTTCCTGACTCGTAATACTTTCCAAGATACTTAAGTACCTTTTCATCCCTGCATCCGTTTCTGAATATTTCGCCACACATTTCAGTTACAAGCGAATTACCTGCATATTCAGCTTTGGTAACAAGGTTAAGGCAAACCTGTTGTATCATGTCTTTTCTGATATTTGTATAGCCGTATTTTGCAAGATATGGATAAACCTCTTCTATAAGATTTCTGTCTATTAATACCTCTATTAATTTTATTCTTGACTCCTGGGATAAGAGATCTAACTTAATTTCCAAAAGATAATTGTCATCACATCCCAAATCCAGTCCTTTGAAATAATAATCTGCTATAAATTCCCTTAACTGACTTCTAAATTCTTCTGTCAGTTTAGGCTCTTCAACAATTTCCTTTAATTCTTTTATTTTTCCCTTATAGTCAGCCGGAGTTTTCATAATTTTCTCAATATACATCAGTTTAGTCATAAGGTTTTCACCTCTGGCTACCACATTACAGTCTATTGTCATAGGTTCTAATGTATACTCTAAATCAGCTAAAACCCTTCCGTTATTGTCCATAAATACAATAACCGGATTTTCCGTATAAAGAACAACATATGCTTCGTTATTTACAATAGGTTCTGACTGTATTGTAGTCACTTCCTTATGATTAACAATAACATTTCTTACATTTTTATTGTTAACGGTAATTCTGTATGTATGAAGAATTTCCGGCATACGTTCTGTTAATTCCTCATCAATAAATTTGTCGTCTATAACTCTTGAGTAAATCTTCCTCATATGAAGATTGTTGTTTCCCTGTTTTAGCTGGATTGCTGCGTACTTTTCAAGACCATCCTTATATTTCTCATACAATTCATCTTCTTCATCAATATTTTCAATCATGTTTGCATAGAAATAATCACGGTTAAACATTAATGTTTCCGTACCATATGAAAAATATTTATATGCTCCCTTTTCCAATGGATTGTAATTTGAAGTATCTATTGTATAAATGTAATGTTCATAAAGATTAGTAATCTTTAATTCTCTCCTTACCCCCTCTTCAAGCCAGTGATTGTATTCGTGGCCTACTTTTTTGCCGTTAACTATGGCACCACAAATACTGTAAAGTACATCCTCACATTCTGTATCTTTATATATTCTACTTAAAATTCTTATATAGTTAGGATTAAAGTCTCTCTCTCTGTTAATAATATCAGACACCTGTTTTGCCAAATCAAGAATTACCATATGATACTTTCCGGCAAAATTCAGTACCTGAATTTCAAATCTGTTCATCATTCTGAGAAGTTCAGGCTGCTGATTTAAAACACTTGCAGCTTCAAAATACATAATTGGACTGCAGCATCCATTGTTAAACATCTTCTTAATCACTGTATATTTTAGGCTTGGATTTTCACTGTATCTGTCATCTATATAGAATAGTATCCAGAGTAGCTGCCACTTATCGTATCCTCTTTCAAAATACTTCTGAACTTCCCTTTTAACCTTTTCAGTAAATTCAGAATTGCATTCGTACAATGATCTTACATATAAGTAATAGCAATATCTTATAATGTCTGAAACACCTTTTATTGCCACAACCTTAGAAGCCCTCTCCAAATAAGTTTTTGCCTGCTCCATCTGATTCTGCAAAATGGAAATCTGGGCTTTTGCCAAAAGACCTGTAGAGTCATTTTTATTTCTCATCAGTCTCTGCTCTGCAATATCCAAAGTTTCTGCCATCCATTTTTTTCCGTCTACAAGTCCAAGTCTGAAATCCAGATAGCGTTTAACAAGATTTACGTCGCTTCTTTTATTTCTAATATAATCATCATTGTCATTTTTTTCGTTTACTACAACAATGTCATATGTTACCGTTTCATTGGCAGTTCTGAAAATTATCTTGCCACAGTTGCTTCCGCCATGTAACTTTTCCACGTCTATAAAATACTGATATTCTGCAATTTTGCCATTAAACATGTCACCGGTTATTTTATCCCTGCAGTTATAGAAAAAGTCACCAATAACCTCCACGTCAATATCAATATATCCCCATGTGCTACGGCAAACATTTATGGCATCACCATAGTTTTCCGTAATGTTCATGCATTCCTTAAAATCTTCCTTAAGACTTATTACAACTCTGTCCTTGAGATTCATTCCAACAAGGAATTCCTCCATTGCAATCTGAGGTGTAGAATTTCTTCTTACCTGCTTATAAAGATTTATGGCATGAGTATCATCTTTAAGGAAATCATCACAAAATTCATCTGACAAAAACATACATAATGCATCGTCATAACTTTTTCTTACAAGATTTACGAAATCATCAAGATTGTCTATTCTGCCAATAACAGATTCTATTATTTTTTCTCTGACAGTTATCGAAAATGGAATTGCATAATCACCGGCTGTTGTAACAATACTTATTGTTCCACTACATATCTGTCCCGGCAATAAATTTTGGCTGTGGGCAGTATATTTAACAACATTATTAATTCCGTTAATCTGATTATTTTCAAAAGAAATATGACTATCCGTTGAAAAAACAGCACCCTTTATAGCTTCATTGTTCTTTCCTATGATGTTTATTTCTCCTTCTGTAAAGCTTCCCTGCTCTAACTCAACTGTTATTTTATTTTCAGATATCTGTGCATCAGGTGTTTCATATGCCGCATTACCTGAAGCAAGTCTTTCCATTAATGCTTTCAATTAAAATACCTCAACTGTTTTTATTGTTCTTAATCATGTCAAAATATGACTTTATTTCCTTTTCGTATCCCAAATCCCCCGGATTGTAGAATTTTTCATTTTCCAATCCGTCAGGAAGATACTGCTGGTCCACATAATGATTTGGATAATCGTGGGCATATTTATAGCCTATTCCGTGTCCCAATTTTGCAGAGCCCTTGTAATGAGCATCCATAAGGTGTACGGGAACCTTAACAGTAACCGTGTTTTTAACCTTATCCATTGCTGAGAATATGGCATTGCACGCTGAATTACTTTTTGGGGATGTTGCAACACATATTACAGCCTCAGATAAAATAATCTGTGCCTCCGGCATTCCAACCTGATGAACGGCCTGAGCTGCTGATGTTGCCACAACTAATGCCTGAGGGTTAGCCATTCCTACATCCTCTGCTGCACATATCATAATTCTTCTTGCAATGAAATCAACACTTTCCCCTGCATAAAGCATTCTTGCAAGGTAATATACTGCTGCGTCAGGGTCTGAACCTCTCATGCTTTTTATGAATGCAGATATTGTATCGTAATGATTATCTCCGCCTTTGTCATATTTTAATGCTCTTTTCTGAATACACTGTTCTGCTACTTCCAGTGTTATATTTATTTTTCCATTCTGTTCCGGATCTGTTGTAAGCACTCCCAGTTCAACTGCATTAAGGGCAGTTCTTGCATCACCATTAGAAATTTCAGCAAGAAACTCCACTGCCTCCTCATCTATTGAGGCATTGTAAATTCCCATACCGTTTTCCTTATCAGTAACAGCCCTTTTTATAAGTTCTTTTATGTTTTCAACACTTAATGGTTGAAGTTCAAATATAATTGAGCGGGATATAAGAGCTGAATTAACTTCAAAATATGGATTTTCAGTAGTTGCCCCGATTAATATTACCGTTCCATCCTCAACAAATGGTAAAAGATAATCCTGCTGTCCCTTGTTAAAACGATGTATTTCATCTACAAAAAGAATTGTTTTCTTTCCATTCATAGCCATATTCATTTTAGCTTTGGAAACAACATCCTCCATATCTTTTTTTCCTGCAACCGTGGCATTTAACTGCATAAACTCAGCACTGGTTGTATTGGCTATAACTTTTGCCAAAGTTGTTTTTCCTGTTCCCGGAGGCCCATAAAAAATAACTGAGCTTATTTTGTCAGCCTTGATTGCTCTATATAATAATTTTCCCTTACCTATAATGTGTTCCTGACCTACAACCTGTTCCAGTGTCTTAGGTCTCAGCCTGCTTGCAAGGGGTGATTCTTTTTTGCTGTTTACATTTCTTGCGTAGTCAAAAATATCCATTATCTGACCTCTTTTTTGTATTAATTATTGTGATTGCCATATATGCACACAATCTATTTTATTCTAACACAAAACGATTCTAATTTGTACAGATAGTGACATATTTTTTCTTTATTATTATGGCTTTGTTGAGAAAAAAGCTGTTTTGTGGTAAAATTACACGACAAAAGCAAATATTATTTTAAAATATAAGGAGGACATACTACCATGACAAACAATCCATACGACATAAAAGACAATCTTTCACTTCAGATTAACAAATACGCTGACAGATGTATTACTAATTCCTGTATTGACCCTGATTTATACGACAAATACAACGTAAAACGTGGACTTCGTGAAAAAGGCGGCACAGGTGTTTTAACCGGTCTTACTGAAATCGGTGATGTACACTCTTTTGACGTTGTTGATGGTGTGTCCGTTCCCTGTAAAGGTCAACTTTTCTACAGGGGAATTGATATAAAAGAAATTGTTCACGGATTTATTGCTGAGAACCGTTTTGGTTTTGAAGAAGTAACTTATCTTTTACTTTTCGGGGAACTTCCAAACAAAAAAAGACTTGAAAATTTTAATAATGTTTTGGCAGAATACAGAACACTTCCAACTTCTTTCGTAAGAGATATTATTATGAAAGCTACAAGTTCTGACATGATGAATCAGTTGGCAAGATGTGTCCTATCACTGTATTCCTGGGATGACAATCCTGATGACACTTCAATTCCTAATGTTGTCCGTCAGAGTTTAAGTCTTATAGCGAGAATCCCACTCATTTCAGTTTACAGTTATCATGCCATGAGGCATTATCATCATGGCGAGGATTTACACATAATCAATCCTGACCCACAGCTTTCTACAGCCGAAAATATTTTAAGACTTTTAAGACCTAACAGTTCATATACGGATTTGGAAGCTAAAATTCTTGACCTGGCTTTAGTTCTCCATGCTGAGCACGGCGGTGGTAACAACTCAACATTTACAACACACGTTGTTTCCTCTTCAGGTACTGATACATATTCAGCCATTGCCGCTTCTCTTGGTTCTCTTAAAGGTCCAAGACACGGTGGTGCTAACATTAAGGTTAAGCATATGTTTGACAATATGAAGGAAACTGTTGATGACTGGAATGACGATGATGAAATTAAAAGCTATCTTAAGGGTATCCTTGACAAGAGATTATATGACAAGTCAGGTTTGATTTATGGTATTGGACATGCAGTATATGCAATATCAGATCCAAGAGCTGAACTTTTAAAGGAGTTCACTAAAAAACTGGCTGTTGCAAAAGGACGTACCGATGAATTAAAACTTTACGAAAATGTAGAGCGTATTGCTCCGGAAGTAATCTCAAAATCTCATAAGAGAACAAAGAGCGTAAGTGCCAACGTAGACTTCTACAGCGGATTTATATATTCTATGTTAGGACTTCCTGATGAACTGTATACTCCAATGTTCGCAGCTGCCAGAATGGCAGGTTGGAGTGCCCACAGAATTGAGGAAATAATTAACGCAGGAAAGATTATCAGACCTGCTTATAAAAATGTTGCTAAGAAGGAAAACTATATTCCTCTTAATAAACGATAATCTATACACCCCTTTTCATTTATCAAAAAACAAGGAGTAAATATTTTGAAAAAATTATTATGCATTATTTTAAGCCTGGTAACCATTACCCTTACAGGTTGTGGAAACGACAACGGCACTATACGTTTTGGTGCGGCGGGCTTAGGTGGAATGTATTATTCATTTAGCACGGCATTTACTGAGCTTGCCACAAAAGAAAATGATAAATTAAAATTTGACGTAAAAACTACTGCCGGCTCTGCCGCTAATATTCGTCTGTTGTCAAAAGGCTACATTGACATGGGGATTTCCCAAATGGATTTGATTGATGATGCCTATTATGGTTCAAAGGATTTTGACGGTCAGAAATATACCGGCTATTCCGCTATTGCCGGACTTTATAAGGAAGCCTGCCAGATTGTTGTTTTGGACAAATCTTCAATTAAGACATTAGATGATTTGCAGGGGAAAACAGTCAGCATAGGTGCTTCTGACTCCGGTACAGAATTAAATGCTACTCAGATTCTTAAAGTCTGTGGCTTATGGGATAATTTAGTAAAGACTAAAAATCTGGATTACACTGACGCGGCAAAGCAGTTGGAAAATGGCAGTATTGATGCATTCTTCTGCACTTCCGGAATTCAAACTACAGTTATTGAAGAACTTGCAAAGCAGCATAAGATACGTTTTATTGACATTGACAATAAGTGTGCACAAAAATTAAAAACTTCATACAAGTTCTATGATTCATACACAATTCCTGCCGGCACTTATACCGGTCAGACAAAAGATGTTTCAACTCTTTGTGTAAAATCCGTATTACTTGTGAAGAATAATATGTCAGAAGATACTGTTAAGGATTTAACTTCTCTTTTGTTTAAGCATGCAAAGGATTTTCAATATTCATTGCAGATGGATTTGAATTTTGATGAGGAAGATTCCACTAAGGGAGTTACAATTCCATTCCATCCGGGAGCATGTGCTTATTACAAAGAAAAAGGAATAACAGTTTCTTCAAGTGCTAAATAATATGTCTCCTATGTTGATAATATTTTGAAAGGAAAAAATATATTTGATATTAACTACCAAATAGTTTAATTACAATATACCGGAAATGAAATGAACGTACAATTAGATATGTATCAGACACTGGCTATCGCCGTTGTTGTATTGATACTTGGACAATTTTTAAAAAGTAAATTTAATTTTCTTGAAAAATTCTGCATTCCTGCACCTGTTGTAGGTGGTCTGCTTTTCGCAATATTTACCTGCATATGTTACGCAACCGGAATTGCTGAATTTTCATTTGATGATACCTTAAGGGAAGTTTGTATGGTATTTTTCTTTACTTCTGTAGGTTTTCAGGCTAACTTAAAAATACTAAAAAGTGGCGGTAAATCTTTAATAGTTTTTCTTGCACTTGTTATATTTCTTATTGTTGTCCAAAACGGTCTTGCCGTTGGAGTTTCAAAAGTTTTAGGTCTTGATCCGTTAATCGGTCTGTGTACAGGCTCGATTCCAATGGTTGGCGGTCATGGAACTGCCGGTGCCTTTGGCCCTGTCCTTGAAGACTTAAATGTTTCAGGAGCCACTACAATCTGTACCGCCGCTGCTACCTTTGGTCTTATTGCAGGCAGCCTTGTGGGTGGACCAATTGGCAGAAAACTTATTGAAAAGAAAAAACTTATGGATACCGTCACCAATGAAGACGACAGTTTATTGGTAGAAGATGAAATAAAGCATGAAAGACATACTAACATGTATGCAGCCGCTGTTTTCCAGACAATTCTTGCGGTAGGTCTTGGAACTGTTTTTTCATGGTTATTAACCAAAACAGGCATGACTTTCCCTATTTACATCGGTGCAATGCTTGCAGCCGCCCTTATTAGAAACTTAAGCGAATATTCAGGTAAATTTACCATCCATATGGGTGAAATAAATGACCTTGGTGGTATTTGCCTTTCACTGTTTTTGGGAATCGCCATGATTACCTTAAAACTTTGGCAGTTAGCTGATCTGGCACTACCTTTGATTATTTTGTTAGGTGCACAGCTTCTGCTGATTTTCCTTTTCACGTATTTTGTTATTTTCAATGTTATGGGAAGAGATTACGACGCAGCTGTTTTATCAGCCGGAACCTGTGGTTTTGGTATGGGTGCCACACCTAACGCCATGGCTAACATGCAGGCTATATGTGACAGATATGCTCCATCAATCAAAGCTTACCTTTTAATTCCATTAATAGGAAGTTTATTTGCAGACTTTATTAACAGTTTAGTTATTACATTCTTTATTAACTTTATTTAATTTAATCGGAGGAAAAAGTCATGAAAAAAGAAAATATCAAAAAAAAGAAAAAAAGCATTGATTTATCGTTTGACAACCTGGCAATCCCTGAAGTACATTTGCATTCTACTTCGGAGGAGGAAAATTCTACAGATAAGGAAAATGCTTCGGAAAACAACGAAGTTCCTAATAATGAAATGGAAAATGCATCTGATAATAAAACTAAAAAGAAACCCAAAACTTCCATTAGTTTTGACTCTGTTGCAATTCCTGAAATTCATATAAAAAAATAATATTTAACAAAAAAATTGTGGATTAATCTGATTTTACTTAACCGGATTATCCACAATTTTTTTATTTTATTTTCCAAGTATTTTCCTTAGGTCTTCTCCCGGTGTACTAATTGGCGAAAGATTATAATTATCTACCAGTATTTTTAGTACATTCGGTGATATAAATGCCGGAATTGTAGGTCCAAGGTAAATGTCTTTTATTCCTAAATGAAGTAATGTTAACAATATGCCCACTGCTTTTTGCTCATACCATGACAGCACCATTGATAGTGGAAGTTCATTTATGTCACATTCAAAAGCCTCTGCCAGTGCCACTGCGACTTTTATTGCTGAGAAGGCATCGTTACACTGCCCCATATCCATAATTCTTGGTAAGCCTTCTATTTCTCCCAAATCCAAATCATTAAATCTGTATTTACCACAGGCTAAGGTAAGAATAATTGAATCCTTTGGTGTCTGTTTTACTAACTCTGTATAATAATTTCTTCCAACCTTTGCGCCATCACAGCCGCCTACCAGGAAGAAATGACTTATTTTTCCCTGTTTCACACCATCAATTACTTTGTCAGCCACAGATAAAACAGTATTGTGAGCAAATCCTGTTGTTACAAATGAGCCTCCATTTATGCCTGTCATTTTATAATCTTCACTGTAGCCCCCTAACTCCAGTGCTTTATTTATAACTGGTGTAAAATCTTTATCTTCCCCAATATGAACCATTTCAGGATAAGATACTACCTCTGTTGTAAAAACTCTGTCTTTGTAGCTTTCTTTTACAGGCATTAGACAGTTTGTAGTAAACACAACCGGTGCAGGAATGTCGTGAAATTCTCTCTGCTGGTTCTGCCATGCCGTACCGAAATTTCCTTTAAGATGCTTATATTTCTTTAATTCCGGATAGCCATGGGCAGGAAGCATTTCACTATGAGTATATATATTTATACCTTTTCCGTCTGTCTGTTTAAGCAACAGTTCCAAATCCTTTAAATCATGACCTGATATTACAATAAAAGGTCCTTTTTCTATAGTTAACGGCACTTTTGTCGGAGTCGGAGCTCCATATGCTCCGGTATTTGCCCTATCCAAAAGTTCCATACATTTAAAGTTAATCTCTCCTACTTTAAGAACTGTTTCCAGTAATTTATCCGCCGGTAACTCATAACTCATTACTGACAATGCCCTATAGAAGAAGTCATTTACTTCCTCATCCTTCTGTCCAAACATTAGTGCATGATACGCATATGCCGCCATTCCCCTTATTCCAAACAAAATAAGTGATTTAAGGGAACGTATATCTTCATCGGCATTCCACAGTTCTTCCATGTTATAATCATCAGTATTTCCACACCTTGACATACATCCGGCGCATCCCGGCACTATTCTGTCCTTTTCATTGTGGACCTTTGTTATCATATCTTCCAATGTTTTATCGTTAAAGTTAACATTTGTAACCGTAGTAAATAAACCCTCAATTATAATTCTGTCTGTATTTTCTGTTTTTTCACCGTTTCCACAGGCTTTTGCCAACCCTATGAGGGCTCCTGTCAACTTATCCTGTAAATTCGCTGTATTTGCGGTTTTACCGCACACCCCTACGCTTTTTGTGCACCCACTGCATCCTGCTGTCTGTTCACACTGAAAACAGAACATACTGTTTAAATTTTCCATCTTTATTTCTCCTTGCATTTTCTTTATTTTAATATTGGCATTTTTTAAGTTGCCCCACTTTTTTTCAGATTATTGTTGTTCAACCTTTGTTTTTACTATTCTAATCCAATATTTCGCCGTTTATTGAAACAGTTACCACTCTCCATGGAATGAACTTGCCACTGTTTTGTAATGCTGTCTTAGCCGCCATTTCAAGTCCGCCACAACATGGCACTTCCATTCTTATAATTGTAACTTCCTTAACGTTGTTTTCTTTAATTATTTCTGTTAATTTTTCGCTGTAATCCACGTTGTCTAATTTTGGACATCCTATAAGCGTAATCCAGCCTTTCATAAATTCTTCGTGGATATTGGCATATGCATATGCCGTACAGTCAGCCGCAATTAACAGCTTTGCTCCATCAAAATATGGTGCATTAACGGGAACCAGTTTAATCTGGCAAGGCCACTGTCCAAGTCTCGACTGCTGTTTTACAGGGCTTGCGCTCTCCTGTAAATCATTATTGTGTTTCAATGCTTTCATTCTTGTTCCCGGGCATCCGCCGTGCATAGTTTCTCCTGAAGCTTTATTCTTCTTTTTCATATTTTCCATTACAGCCTCATGGTCATAAGCCTTTGCTTCTCTCTCAACAAATGTAATTGCTCCTGTAGGACATGTAGGGAGGCAGTCTCCCAATCCGTCACAATAATCATCTCTTAAAAGTTTCGCCTTGCCATCAACCATCCCAATGGCACCTTCATGGCATGCCGCCGCACAGGCACCACATCCATTACATTTATCTTCATCAATGTGTATGATTTTTCTAATCATTACTTTCCTCCTACCAAATGTAATTCTTTGAAAGCAACACATGTGTTGCTTTACATTGGTTATTATATTAGAATAACAATATATTTTACGTTGTTATAACCACGAAAATTTGTTTTTTTTAAATTTATTGGAGGCTTCTATGAAATTGACTAATCTAAACTTTCTTAATGACATTTCAAAATTAATTTTTTTTAATCAGGTGTCTTTTGAAGAATTACAGGAATTAAATAATCTTGGTGCATTTACGGAAAAAGATTTTTCCAAGGGAAATATTATTTTTCATACCGGGGATGTTGTTTCAAAAATGGGGATTATAATGCACGGTACAGTTTTTATTGAAAGTAATGACATCTGGGGAAACCGCAGTATTCTAAGTGTTGTTGAAAAGGGTCAGGCTTTTGCTGAATCATATGGCTATACGAAATCGCCAATGCTTGTAGATGCCGTGGCCGCAGAGAATTCTACAATTGTATTTTTTAATCTGAATATTTTATTAGAAGATATATATCAAACCAAACCATGGCTGTTTAAGATTCAGAAAAATCTTCTTTTAATTGCTACTAACAAAAACATAATTCTCTCTAACAGAAGCTTCTGCACTGCTCCTAAAACAATCCGCGAGCGTCTGTCTATTTATTTTTCACAGCAGGCTATGATTAATAAAAGTTCTGATTTCACAATTCCCTTTAACCGCCAGCAGCTTGCAGATTTTCTAAATCTAGACCGCAGTGCCTTGTCTAAGGAATTGTGTAAGATGAGGGATGAGGGGCTTATTGAATTTAATAAGAATCATTTTAAATTGCTGGAGTAGGTGGAAGCATAAAATATATTTAATGTCGCTCCTTATTTTTCTATTTTGGGGATGGTATCTAGAACTTGTTTTCGGGTATTTACGCAAATTCTGCCATTACAAGCTATATTTGTAATTCCGCGACTTGCCGCAAAGCTGAAACCACACTTTTACGCAAATCAAACCACTACAAATAAAAAATGTGTAAATCAGTCTGCCGAAACAATATTCATATATTGTACGACCACTAATTTACACATTTTAAATTATAAATGTTATATTTTGTTAAATAAATTGATTTCGTTCCTCATTATACTCGTATCCAACTGAATTTAATTTGGCAACCAATTCTTCCTTTGAAATGCCTTTGTCCTGGCAAAAGGCATCCAGACTTCCATAGAAGTCACGTAAATTTGTATTTACAACGCTTAAAAGCATTATAGGGTCTTTTGGTAAATTGTCCATTTTTCTTCTCCATTACTTCTATCTTTTTGAGCCCCAGATTAAATATCCGATAATAATACCTACGACTATTCCGATTAGCATATGTACTATTCTCATGATATCCATTTCTTTAACACCATCATTGCTACTACCTGAAAGTTTCTTCTGTTTTCTGTTAAATACAACAATATCTATAACAAGCACAATACTTCCCAGTACTGAAATCACAAAAGTAATAAATGTAACAGGCAGTGCCTGAATTACTCCAAACAATGCAATCATTACTGATATAAAGGCAATAATTACTGATGGAATGGTAATTCCCATGGCTATTTTCCCCACTAATGTAGGTGTGTATTTCTCATAACCACTGTTCTTCTGATTACTCTTTTGTCCCTTGTACATATAGTTGTAATTCATTTGTTTCTTGCTCATAAAGTCTCCAATTGCTTAATGCATAATTTACATCAGGCTATTATTAATAAATTTGTATAAAACAGCTACCTTGAATTTCAAATCTAATGGCTGCCACAAGTTTCAAATCTAATAGTTGCCCCGATTTTGAAATCTGATAACTGTCCGGTTCAACCACTAAAATGCAGCGCTAAACGCTGACACTCCAAGGGCACTTAATGTTCCCATGATAATTCCTGCCAGAAGAACGCCACCCATACATGCGATAACACTCTTCTTAAAGTCCATATCCAAAAAGCTTGCTGCCAATGTTCCTGTCCATGCTCCCGTACCCGGAAGTGGGATTCCAACAAATAACATCAGAGCAACATAAAGTCCTCTTCCTGCTTTTGCCTTTAATTTCTCGCCACCACGTTCTCCTTTATCAAGGCACCATGTGAAGAATTTTCCAATATATTTTTTATCAGTGCCCCAAATAAGTACCTTTCTTGCAAAGAAGAAAATAACAGGAACCGGTAACATATTTCCAATCACGCAGATAATGTATGATCTAACCATCGGAAGTCCAAAACCTGCTGCAATTGGCAACGCTCCTCTCAGTTCTACTATTGGAACCATTGATACTAAAAACACTATTAAATATTTCATAATCTCTCCTAAAATTTTATTTTTGTGTTGTCTGTCAACACCATATCCTTATAGAGTATAACAAAGTGTTTCTAATTTAACAACGTATTTTGTGTAAATTTAACATTGCCTTTAATTTTCCTTTTGATAAGTATTGTTACTTATAATCTTGCTGTTGTTCATTTTATCCACAGTTACGAACCGATAACCCTTGCTCTGCAATTCATCTATAACAATAAGCGCCGCATCCACCGACGTCTTAAAAATATCATGCAATAAAATAACATCTCCCGGTTTTGTATTCTTTATAATTCTTTTTGCAACAATATTGGCATTTTGATCTTTCCAATCTTCAGGGTCAACACTCCACAACACAATTGACATATCCGTTTCTTCCAGAAGTCTTTTATCCCAATCACCATACGGGGGTCTGATATATTTAGGACTCTTCCCTGTTATCGCCTTTATACATTCGTTTGTTTTTTCAATTTCCTGCTTTGCCTTGCTGAACCCTGTACGTTTCAAATCTATATGAGTATATGTATGATTTCCAATCAAATGCCCCTCATCACTCATTCTTTTGACAACTTTTTTGCTATATTGTATTTCCTGACCCGTCAAAAAGAACGTAGCTTTTACACCACGTTCTTTTAATCCGTCTAACAGTATCTCCGTATAGACCGTGCTTGGTCCATCATCAAAAGTAATTGCTACCTGCATTGCCTCAAGTGAATCATTTTCCTGATTATTAACTACTGCCGTATCATGATTAATCCTTGCAATTATTTCCTTTGATTTATCAGTTGCCCTGTCTTTGCTTAAACTCATTACAAGAGTTATTACAGCAGCAATTCCCAACACAACTGACAATATAACCATAACTGTTTTTCTATTATTCACATTTACATCCAAGCATTTTATTATCTATTTTATGCCCGGACCAAATCCTATATACATAAGTTTTTCAGTTTATTCTTTGCCGGTTGAGCATCTCATTGCATTTAAAATGGCTATTACGCATACACCAACATCTGCAAAAACTGCTGCCCACATTGTGGCAATACCAATTGCTGCAAGTATTAAAACTGCAATTTTAACTGCCAATGCAAAAACAATATTTTCTTTTGCGATTTTTATCGTGCGTCTTGCCAGCTTAATTGCCTTTGAAATTCCCTTAGGGTTATCGTCCATAAGTACAATGTCCGCTGCTTCAATTGCCGCATCACTTCCCATGGCACCCATGGCAATACCAACGTCTGCTCTTGCAAGTACCGGAGCGTCATTTACACCATCACCTACAAAGGCAAGAGTGTTGCTGTCCTTCAAAAGCTGTTCTACATGGTCTACTTTGTCTGCCGGAAGTAATTCTGAATATACATCATCCAGTGCCAGTTCTTTTGCTATCTTATCTGCAATTTCTTTTCTATCCCCTGTAAGCATAACAGTTCTCTTTACGCCCAGTTTCTTTAACTCTTTAATTGTATCTTTTGAAGTCTCTTTTACCTGGTCTTCTATTAGTGCGTATCCAATGTAATTTCCGTCTATTGCAACATAAATTACTGTTGTGGCACCTTCTGCCTTTTCATAGTTAATGCTAAATTCCTGCATGAGTTTTTCATTACCTGCAAGGATTTCACTGCCATCAAGTTCTGCCTTTATTCCTTTTCCGTGTATTTCCTGAATCTTAATTTCATTCTGACGTTTTTCAATATCAAGGTATGACTTCATATCAAGAATTTTAAGTTCATCCTTTATTGATTTTGCAATCGGATGATTTGAATAAATTTCTGCAACTGTAGCTGTCTTTAAAAATTCTATATTGTCAACCTTTGCGTTAATTTTGCTTACTTTGAATATTCCCTTTGTAAGTGTTCCTGTTTTATCAAATACAACTGTATCGCATCCTGCCATTAATTCAAGGTAGTTGCTTCCTTTTACAAGTACGCCCTTTGTTCCTGCTGCACCTATACCTGCAAAGAAACTAAGAGGTACTGAAATTACAAGTGCACATGGACATGAGATTACAAGGAATGTAAGTGCCCGATAAATCCAATCGTTCCATGTTCCTGCAAAATCAGTAATGTCAGCACCTAATGCTATGCTGCTGATAATTGGTGGAAGAATAGCTAATGCCACTGCACATCCTACTACAATTGGTGTGTAAATCTTTGCAAATCTTGTAATAAATCTTTCTGTCTTTGCCTTCTTTCCACTGGCATTTTCAACAAGTTCAAGTATTTTTGAAACTGTTGATTCACCAAATCCTTTTGTAACTTTTATTGTAAGCACTCCGTTTACACTAATAGAGCCACTAATTACCTGTTCATTTATTGCAATTTCTCTTGGCAAACTCTCACCTGTAAGTGATGATGTATCAACACTACCTGCACCTTCTGTTATAATTCCGTCAAGAGGAACCTTTTCACCGGGCTTTACTACAATAATGTCTCCAACTTTTACTTTGTTTGGATCAACTTTTTCCAAACTTCCATCTTTCTTTAATAAGTTAGCATAATCAGGTCTTATATCCATTAATTCTGTAATTGAATCTCTTGATTTATCTACTGCATAATCCTGGAACAATTCTCCTACCATATAGAAGAGCATAACTGCACATGCCTCCGGATATTCTCCCACAAAAAACGCTCCTAAACTTGCAATTGTCATTAAGAACTGTTCATCTAAAGCTCTTCCCTTAAATAAATTCTTTATTGCATTTACTACGATATCTTTTGCTGTTACAAGATAAATTAACAGGAACACAACTAATTCTATTGTGTCTAATGTTTCCTCATTAACTGATTTAAACAGTCCCGGAATATGAAAGGTGATAAATGCCACAATAAAAACTGCAACTCCCGCAATTGTTTTTCTCAAATCAATTTCCGGTTCATCCTCACAGCATCCGCAACTATGTCCGTGACTGTGCGTGTGTCCATGATTGTGACCGCAACATGAATCTCCATGGTCATGATGATGCTCGTGGCAATGGTCGCAACATGAATCTTTGTGTTCATGGTGATGATTATCATGACTGGAACTTCCGGTACCATCATTATGCTCAAATTTTTTCATTTTGATTTTGTCTAATAAATTCATTGTTCCTTCCTTTCTATTATCTCTTATTCCATTACATGTTCCAATCCGCCATTCAGAATTGACTGAATGTGGTCGTCATCCAGAGAATAATAAATTGTCTTTCCTTCTTTTCTGTATTTAACTAATCTCATTTGTTTTAAAATCCTCAACTGATGTGACACCGCTGACTGTGTAAGCCCAAGGCTCTGCCAAATATCACATACACATAATTCTTTGTTCGCCAACGCATACAAGATTTTTATTCTTGTTGAATCAGCAAAAACTTTAAAGAACTCCGCCAAATCACAAAGAGTTCCTTCATCTGGCATTTCTAAATTAGTTTTTTCAATAACACCATCATGATTGTGCTTTTCTTCACAAACCTGTGCTTTTTCACTCATAAGATTTCCTCCTGTTATTTTTAACATATGAACCATTGTTCATATGTTTATTATATTTTCGGATATTTTATATGTCAATAATAATATTAAATTTTTTTTCAACATATACGGGTAATATTTCAATTTTTATTGCTTTCCACCATAAACTTCGCTATTTTCCCACAGAAAAAGAGCCCCACTCACAGGCTATGCCTGCGAATGGGACTCAATATTTCAATTCAATATAATTCTTTCACTACTTTACTACTAACTGATTATCCACAACATCAAAAGTAATGGTGTCACCCATGTTAACCTTGCCTTCAAGAATAACCTTTGCTGCAAGTGTTTCTACATTCTTCTGCAGATATCTCTTAAGAGGTCTTGCACCGTATACAGGATCATAGCCATTATCGGCAACGTACTTCTTAGCTGCGTCTGTCAGTTCAATCTTCAACTCTCTGTCAGCAAGTCTCTTGTTAAGATTGTTAATTATCAAGTCTACTATGCCACCAATGTTTTCACGTGTTAATGGTTTAAACATTACAATCTCATCAAGACGGTTCAAAAATTCCGGTCTGAAATGACCACGAAGTTCATTCATTACCATGTTCTGATTTTCTTCCTTAATGTCACCATTTTCATCGATTCCATCAAGAAGGAAACTTGAACCAATATTAGATGTCATAATAAGAATTGTATTCTTAAAGTCTACAGTTCTGCCCTGAGAATCAGTAATTCGTCCATCATCCAATACCTGCAACAGTACATTAAATACGTCAGGGTGTGCCTTTTCTACTTCATCGAAAAGAACAACTGAATATGGTTTTCTACGAACCGCTTCCGTCAACTGTCCACCTTCGTCGTATCCAACATATCCCGGAGGTGCTCCTATAAGTCTTGACACGCTGTATTTTTCCATGTACTCGCTCATATCAATTCTTACAATGTTACTTTCATCATCAAATAAGTTTTCTGCCAAAGCTTTGGCTAGCTCTGTTTTACCTACACCTGTAGGTCCAAGGAACAGGAATGAACCAATAGGTCTTCCCGGATCCTTAATTCCTGCTTTTGAACGGATAATTGCTTCAGTAATTTTTGTTACGGCTTCATCCTGACCGATAACTCTCTTGTGTAACTGCTCATCCAAATGCAGTGTTTTATTTCTTTCAGTTTCAGTTAACTTAGCTACAGGAATTCCTGTCCACCGGGAAATAATTCTTGCAATTTCATCATCTGTTACACTTTCCCTGACTAAAGATAAATCCTTAGAGCCAACTCTTGCTTCTTCTGCTTCTAACTGTTTTTGTAAATCAGGTAAAGTACCATACTGAAGCTGAGCTGCCTTGTCAAGATTATACTCGTTCTGGGCTTTTTCTATATCCTTCTTTACCTGCTCAACTTTTTCACGCAACTCCTGTAATTTATTTACGGAATTCTTTTCGTTTTCCCATTGGGCTTTCTTGTTGTTATATTCATCTCTAAGTTCTGCAAGTTCTTTCTGAAGCTCGGCAAGTCTGTCCTTACTTAAATTATCACTTTCTTTTTTAAGAGCAGCCTCTTCAATTTCCAACTGCATTACTTTTCTTCTTAACTCATCCACCTCGGTAGGCATTGAATCCATTTCAGTCTTAATCAGGGCGCATGCCTCATCGACTAAGTCAATTGCCTTGTCTGGAAGATATCTGTCTGTAATATATCTGTCAGATAATACAGCTGCACTTACCAAAGCGCCATCCTGAATTTTAACTCCATGGAAGACCTCATACCTTTCCTTCAAGCCACGAAGTATAGATATGGTATCTTCAACGGTAGGTTCATTTACCATTACCGGCTGGAAACGTCTCTCTAAAGCCTTATCCTTTTCAATGTACTGTCTGTATTCGTCCAGTGTTGTGGCACCTATACAGTGAAGTTCGCCACGGGCAAGCATAGGCTTTAACATATTTCCGGCATCCATTGCACCGTCAGTCTTTCCTGCGCCTACAATTGTGTGAAGTTCGTCAATAAACAGAATGATTTCACCATTGCTGTTTTTTACATCTTCAAGGACTGCCTTTAATCTTTCCTCAAACTCGCCACGGTATTTTGCTCCTGCTACAAGAGATCCTAAATCCAGCGAAAAGATTTTCTTATCTTTCAGACCTTCCGGAACATCTCCCTTTACAATACGCTGTGCTAAGCCTTCAACGGCTGCTGTTTTACCAACACCGGGTTCACCAATAAGTACCGGATTATTTTTAGTTTTTCTTGACAAAATACGGATAACATTTCTTATTTCAGTATCTCGTCCGATTACAGGATCTAACTTCTGGCTTCTTGCCCTTTCAACTAAATCCTGTCCATATTTAGACAATGCATCGTAGGTTCCCTCCGGGTTATCTGATGTAACCTTGACATTTCCACGAACCTGTTCCAGCACTCCAAGAAATCTTTCCCTTGTAATGCCATATTCCCTAAATATCTCTTTTATTTCATTGTTTGGTTTTGCAATCAGGCAAAGAAAAATATGCTCTACAGAAACATATTCGTCTCCCATTTTCTTTGCTTCATCTTCTGCATTTATCAAAACATTATTAAGTGCCTGACTCATATACATATTTCCGCCCTGCACTTTTGTTTTCTTTGCAATACCCTGCTCTACTCTATTTCTAAAATGTTCAGGCTGAATCTCCATCTTTTCGATGAGCTTAACTATCAGACTGTCATCCAAAGTAAGCAACGCATATAATAAATGCTCCTGATCAATTTCCTGATTACCATATTCCATGGCTATCTTTTCTGTATTCTGAATAGCCTCTATTGATTTCTGTGTAAATTTACTTATGTTCATAGAATCACCTCCTATTACTGAATATGTTACAAACCATTTTTTATCTTTTTTTAATTAATATATTAACAATTTGTTATATTTCTGTTATGTAATTATGGAGTGTTAAAACTCTATAAATAATGTTCAAGAACTACTTTTATACCTATAAGAATAAGTATAATTCCACCTGCAATTTCTGCCTTTGTTTTGTATTTTGCGCCGAAAATATTTCCGATAAATACGCCTCCAACAGAGATAATAAAAGTTGTCATCCCTATGAGAATTACAGACAACCAGATTGACAGCTGAAGCTTATCGCCCATAGTACCGAAAGTCACTCCGACTGCTAAGGCATCTATACTTGTTGCAATGGCAAGTCCAAATAATTCTTTTATACCAAGAGAAGTTTTTTCATCTTCTGTTTCTTCCTCATCACCTACGGATTCCCTAATCATATTTGCCCCGATAATTGCCAAAAGAACAAATGCCACCCAATGGCTGTAAGCATTAATATAATCAACAAAACTTACGCTTAAGGCATATCCTATTAATGGCATAATCAGCTGAAAAACTCCGAAAAATCCCGCTATAATAAAGCACTGCTTTAAATCAATCACCTTCATTTTCAGACCTTTACAAATAGACACGGCGAAAGCATCCATTGACAAGCCGACACCTATTAACAATATATCAATTAAACCCATCTGATTTTCTCCTAAACAATGCAAATAATTTTATTTGCATGTATTAACTATATCTTCTAATGCCTCATACAGTTTTTTCATTTCTTCATCTGTTCCCACTGTAATTCTAAGATAATTATCAATTCGTGGTTTGTTAAAATATCTTACAAATATTTTTCTCTTCTTCAATTCCTCAAATATAACTGATGCCTGAATTTCCTTATGGCTTGCAAACAAAAAGTTTGCCTTTGTATCAGTACATGAAAATCCAAGTTTCTTTAATTCTTCTTTTGCTTTTTCTCTTGTAGTTATTATTTTTCCAACTATTTCCCTAAAATAATCATCATCTTCAATTGCTGCCACTCCGGCTTCAATGCTTGGCATATTCATGGTGTATGAATTGTATGAGAATTTGACAGCCTTTAGCTTTGAAATTAATTCTTCATTGCCAATGGCGTAACCTATTCTCATGCCTGCCATAGCTCTTGATTTTGAATAAGTTCTTACAACTAAAAGATTGTCATACTTATCAATAAGCTTTAATGCACTTGTTCCGCCAAAATCAACATAAGCCTCATCCACAATTACAACTACATTAGGATTTTTTGCAATAATATCCTCCACATCAGAAAGTGGCATTTCCACGGCTGTAGGTGCATTTGGATTTGGAAATACTATTCCACCGTTTTCCTTAAAATAATCTTCTTTTTTTATTCTAAAATCCTCATCAAGAGGTATTGTTTTGTAAGATATTTTAAACAAATCTGCCCATACATCATAGAAAGAATAAGTTATGTCAGGGAATAAAATTTCCTTATCAGAATTAAAACATGTAAGAAATGCCATTCCAAGCACATCATCTGAACCAACCCCAACAAAGACCTTTTTCTTAGATACTCCGTGGTATTTAGCAATTGCCTCCACTAATTTAGACGCATTCGGATCAGGGTATAATCTAAATCTCTTATAGTTCATTTCATCAAGGACTTTCTTTACCTTTGGTGATGGTCCGTAAGGACATTCATTAGTGTTTAATTTGATTACATCTGATATTTTAGGCTGCTCACCCGGTGTATAGGGAGTTACCTCTCTTATATTATCTCTCCAACCGCTCATGTCTCCTCCTAACAAGTAAATATATTATTAAAATAAAAATAGTTCCTGTAAATACTCCTGCAGTATCAATTCCCACATCAAAAAATTTCGGGCTTCTTCCATCTACAAATCCCTGATGAAATTCATCTCCTGCCGCATACAGCATTCCTACCAGTGTTGTAATAACTGTGGCAAGAGCGCCTTGTCTTACTCTGATTACTTTATTGAAAGTAACTAAAAGTGTCATTATAAGAATACCTAAGATTGCATATTCTCCAAAATGCCCCGTCTTTCTTACCACAAAACTTACCGAACTGAAGAACTCATTCTGTTCTGCAACACTTAAGTTTTTATAATCCGGTTTAATTATATTTACAACTCTGATTGTTATTTTGTCACTTAAGGACTGGGACTCCACTCCTGTTTCAGCAGAAAATCCAAATATTGTACTCATCCATAAAACTATAAGAGCAATAAGAACTAGTCTTACTGCCCATAGTTGTATATTCTTTCTATTCATTTTATACTGCGTGACCTTTTTCTTTAATTACTGCAATTACTCTGTCAACACATGCTTCTGCAAGTGCGTCTGTCTTAGCTTCAACCATTACCCTTATAACCGGCTCAGTTCCGCTTTCTCTAAGAATAATACGTCCGTCATTTCCAAGTTCTTCGCTAACCTTAGCAACTATAGCCTGTACATCTTCATCTGCTCTGGCTTCAGGTTTGCTGGCAACTTTTACATTCTTTAGACACTGAGGATAAATTGTAACGGGGCTTGTTAATTCAGACATTTTTTTCTTAGAAGTAAGCATTACTTCCATTAACTTAATTGATGTAAGAATTCCGTCGCCTGTTGTGGCATATTTACTGAAAATAATATGACCTGACTGCTCTCCACCTAAACGGTAGTCATTGTTTCTCATACATTCGTAAACATATTTATCACCAACATCTGTCTTCTCATAATTAATTCCAATTGCATCAAATGCCTTATATAAACCAAGATTTGACATAATTGTTGTTACAACTGTGTTGTTATCAAGTTCTCCATTCTGCTTAAGGTAAACACCTGCTACATAAAGAATTAAATCTCCGTCAACAACATTTCCCTTTTCGTCAACACACAGACATCTGTCTGCATCACCGTCATAGGCAAAACCAATATCAAGCTGCTTTTCCTTTACAAACTGCTGCAACACTTCAATATGTGTTGAACCACAGTTCATGTTAATGTTTGTTCCATCAGGTTCGTTATTAATTACATATGTCTTTGCTCCCAAAGCATCAAATACGCTCTTTGCAATCTGCCATGCACTACCATTTGAGCAGTCAAGACCAACCTTGATGTTCTTAAATGAATTCTTTGCCAATGTCATAAGATATCCCATGTATCTGTTTCTTCCTGCAAAGTAATCAACGGTTCTTCCGATTTTTTCTCCTGTTACATAAGGGATTGAATCGAAATCTGCATCTATGTATGCTTCAACCTCATCAATAAGAGATTGTTCCATTTTTTCGCCTTTTCCGTTTATTAATTTTAATCCGTTATCATAGAAAGGATTGTGGCTTGCCGATATCATAATTCCGCAGTCAAAATCTTCTGTTTTTACTACATATGATACACTAGGTGTTGTAGTAACGTGAAGAAGGTATGCGTCCGCTCCGGTTGATGTCAAACCTGCTGCAAGGGCATATTCAAACATGTAACTGCTTCTTCTTGTATCTTTTCCAATGGCAACTGAGCATTTGTGATATCTTCCATAATACCATCCAAGAAATCTTCCTACCTTGAATGCATGCATTGCTGTCAAATCAACATTAGCCTCTCCTCTAAATCCATCTGTTCCGAAATATTTTCCCATTTTTTATCCTCCAAAGTAAGTGAAGTGAATTCACTCTTTCTAACCTATTAATTATATAATAGGAGCGGAATATTTACAATGTTTTTCTAATTTACACTTTCCCTATTAATATGCAAGAAAAAAATGCAAACAATACTGTTTCCGGTATCATTTGCATTTTTTATACTTATAGCATTCTGCTTAATCCATTCTTATGCAGTAGCCCATTTTATTTATCTGTTCAATCTTTCTTATTGCATGTTTCTTCGCTTTTCTTTCTCCACTTTCATCAACTAAAACAACTACTCCACCAATCATAAAAATTATAAACAGAATATTAAATACTAAAGGCATTGAAAAGAATTTAATAAGAAAATGCCTTGCTATAAGGCCAAATATAATAGTGCCAATTGCACCTCCTAAAGTCTCACCTACACTCGGCGCACTTCCCTTAGCAGTACTTATTGTAGATTTCAAATTTTCCTGTGCCACATCATTAATACACTTTCTCATTACATTTCTTAATGGCTCTGTAGGACATTTATTTGGTATTTCCAATGCCGATTTATAATCCTCTTTTATAATAAGATTGCAGGCATCCATCAACAATGCATCCATTTGTGCTTTCTGGTCAACACTCTCGCACACCTGTCCATAAAATGTTTTTATGTCTGTCTCGAAATTATCAACTCTCTTTTGTAATTCATCAACAGCCTTACTTTGAGAAATATACTCAAATTTACATTCCTTTACCTTATCCAGACCTTTTTTTATTGACTCTTTGTCTGAATAATCAATCTCTTTTTTAATGCCAGCAAGTGTTTCCTTTTCTTTTTTTGTACCCGCTATAAACCTCATTTTTTCCAATTTTTTCAGTGCTTCCGTCGGATCCATATATTTAAAGTCGATACATTTCAGTGCTGCGATTGAAGCTTTTATGGAATCAAGATTATCTTTAATAGCTCCTTGCTCTATATCATGAATCTGTTCTGCTTCAAGTTTTGCCTTTGCTACTTCTTCCGGAGTTTTATATTTCACGTCATTCCAAGTACATGCTTCCACATACAAAGTTTTATACTTTTGATTAACCTCATCAAGTACGGTAGTAACATGATAATCTTTATCCATTCCGTACTCTCTAATTACATCATTAAGATCTTTTCTTAACTCTTTATAATCTTCCCATGTTTTCTTTGGATTTTGAGAATATATATAATCAAACTCTTCAATTTTGCTATCATTCAGATAATCTTCCAAACCAAAGAACGAAGCAATCTCTGCAAGTTTTCCCTCTGAGTCTCCACGTTCCTCTAATAAAATGTCATAAATCTGTTTTTCGTAAGGATTTATATTAAACAATTCAGTAAGTATCTCACTATCTGATTTACTGCTGATTTTTCCTTCACGCCAATTGTCCAGAATAGCCTCTGCTCTATGACATTCCTTTGAATCAGGTATTTGATATACTACTCCTTCATTATTTTTGGCAAATAACATATCTGCATATTTCATATCATCAACATCTGACACCAAAGCGTCAACCAGCATGTCGACAGAAGATTTATACAATTTTGACTTTTTTGAGCTTGTTGATATACTTGTTGCAATATTTCCAACTGCATTAAAAAGACTATGACCTATACCTGTTACCATATTTACGGCACCGGCAGTAGCAGCCCCTTTTATGGCTCCACCCAGACCGAAGCCACCACCAACCATTCGACCTCTGGATGCTTTTCTCAACCTTCTATATTCTTCCTTCTGTTCCTGAGTCATTACGATGTCTGTATATTCATCTTCCAATTGTTCATATGCCTTATCAATATACAGTTCATGGTCCTCTCCTACAACTTCTAACAGGTAATCCTGTATATAAGATGTTCTGTCTAAATCGTAATATCCCTCTCCTATCCATCTGTCAATATATAAATCCATGATTTTGCCATAAATTCGCAACATATCATCAGGTAAATCTTTCATGGCATCATCCATTCCATCATACTCATCATATGTCTGTCTCAATAAAGTTTCTGCCTTTTTTTGCATTTTCCTGTTTTTCTGCACTTCAATGGCATAATTTTCCTGAGCATTATTGATAACGAATTCAATATCCTGATACTTAAATTCTTTCATCTTTCGTCACCTTTCTTTCATAATAAAGTGTTTTACATTTCCATACTATAATTCCTACAATAATTAAAACTGAAACCCACTGAGAAGTAGATAAACCTGCCCAGATTCCTCTTATTTTGTCCCCTCTGTAAAATTCCAATATAAAACGAATTATTGCATATAAACCAAGGTATATTGGTAAAAGTTTTTTTGTTCCATTAAATCGTTTTTCAACAAAAAGTAAAACCACAAGAATTAACAAAATACAACCGCTTTCTATTAATTGAATCGGAATTCTTAAAACTCCCGGTTCGCTTTCCAATGAAAATCCCCATGATGCTACCTTTCCATAACAGCACCCGGCAAAAAAACATCCCAATCTTCCAAATGCGTGAAACATGGGAAATGCCGGTACTATCATATTAAGAGTTTTGGAAACATTCAATTTAAAAACTTTCGAATAAACACAAACTCCTAATATTGCACCAAACAATCCTCCATAAAATACAAATCCACTTGTAATTATTGTTTTCAGCAGATATCTAATTGAAAAATTAGCTACTATATCCGGTATTTTCGTTAATATAAACAGGAACTTACTTCCTATTCCAACTCCGATACCCATAAATAATATAAGTAGCAAAAATTTTTTAAAGGATATTTTTAATAAGTCTATTCTGTTATATAAAAACAACATAATGCAAAACAAACCAATGCATGCAAACAAACCATAAGCAGGTATAATAAATTCAATTCCTGCCACATGTAATTTAAACAATGGACACATAATAAACCTTTCTTTTTCTCCCTAAATGTTATCCTTATTCTATACCTAAAAATCCACCACAAAAATCAGGGCATCCCGAACACTGTATGCACTTAAGACATCCTATACCTGCTCCAAAACATGCAGTACACGAATTTTCTCCACACTTTCTACATGCGCTACAACCTGTTGTAAAAAGCAGACATCCAATACAAATAACTGCCATTATCATTACATGTAGTCTTCGTTTCTTTCTCTTTTCCATAATTATCCTCCTGCGTTTCATCATAATAATTTATATGGAATATACTACCATAATGCCTTTAGTGTTTTTTTCGTAAACTGACTTTTTCCGACACACAAAAAGAGCCATATTTATCATTTTTTACTGACAAATACGACTCTAATTTTTACTGTTAAATTTTAATTTTTCTGATTTTTGACCATCTGCTGTATACCTTGTGCTTCATCACTACTGCATAGGTTCTTGATTTAAACTGATACGTAACACCACTCTTTAGCCCACTGCTTGGACTTATGATTCCCGTTACGCCTTTTTTGTTTTTGCTCTTTTTAAGATTAGTGGAACTGTGAATCTTTTTGTATTTTTTGTAACCTCCATTTGGAGACTTAACAAAAATTTCTATTCCTTTACTGTTATCCTTAATAATGCCCCACTTAATTTCAAGCTTAACCTTGTCTGCCTTTACTTTAATACCCGGACGGTTTGGTTTGCCTTTAATCCTTACGTCTTTAATATTGGACATTACGCTTTCGTTTTTACTAATAGCCTTTATTTTGTAAAAATATCGTTTTCCCGCTTTAACTTTTTTATCGGCAAATTCCATTTTTGAAGTTCCGGCAATTTTTATGTATTTTCCACCTTTCTTTTTTCCACGGTAAATTTCATATCGGCAATCTATAGCGGATTTATTCCACTTAATAAGTGCTGTATGATAATTGCTTTCCTTAATGCTCTTTATTTTTGGAACTATCAGTTTTTCCTGAATTCCCGGGTCCGTATTTTTGTTACTTTCAACTCCAACTGCTGTAGTTTCCTGTTGTTTCGTCGTAGTTATATTTTTCTCATTTATAAGAGATGTTGTAGGCGTTATAGTTGTAACTTCACTTTCAGGTGGTGTTGTTGGTGCGACAGTAGTGACAACACTTTCCGACGGTGTTGTAGGTACCACGGTAGTGGCTTCACTTTCATGAGGTGTTGTAGGTACCACAGTAGTAACTTCACTTTCAGGTGACTTTGTCGGGACTACAGTAGTAGGTACATTTTCCTTTGTTGTCGGTGCCATTGTGGTTTCGACCTGCCCTGAATTCGTTGTTTCTTCTGGTTCTTCACCAAGTTGTCCTTCTTTACCATATATTCCTATTTCATAATATATATCATTCGGTGCATGCATATATAATCTCTTAAGTTGCACATATCTTCCTGTTACTGCTGAATTCAAAACAATTTCATCCGTTCTCGTACTGTTATATGGATTTGTCATATGCATAATCCGTTCAAAATATAAATTATCCGTTGAGACACTTATTTCGTATTCAAGTCCCAACCCCACCATCCATATTTTTATTTGATTAAAGGTTATATTTTTCCCTAAGTCGATTGTAAAAGTTGTTTCATTTCCATCGTTTATCCAATATGTATCCATACTGCCATCCAAAACGTTGTTAGCATTATTGTAACCTTCAGAAGGAGAGGCATTTGCCATTTTGTTATATGATGTATTGGCATAATTAACATAAGTTACACCACTATCTAAAAAAGTGTTTTGGTATGCTTTTTGTCCTTTAGTTGTAACTGCCTTTCCATACTCGTTTTCCATTTCATAAACTTCCCAATCCTCAATCTCTTCAAAACTAATCCCCTTACTCTTTGCATAATTTTCATAATCAGACAATTTTATTCCTCGAATCTTCTCCACAGAATCAGGCAGACTCATTGTTCCCCAACCTTTGAAGCTTCCCGGTGCTGCAGTAGTGTAAGATGTGATTTCTAAAAGTTGATTACAGTTATCAAAACACCTATCACCTATTATGGAAACACTCTTTGGAATAGTAAAGCTTTCCAGCGAACCGCAGCCTACAAAAGCCTCATTGCCAATTTTTGTAAGATGAGAAGGTGTATTAAAATTTACAATTCTTCCGCACTCTGCAAATGCTGCCCTTTCTATCTTTTCCACTGTATCCGGCAATTGAACTTTACTTAACAAAGAATCTCCATTAAAAGCATACTCTTCTATATATCTAAGTCCCGGTTCAGCCACTATTTCTTGTAGCAATTTGCAATAATAAAACGCGTAATCACCAATTGTAATCATACTTTCTGGTAATATTACTTTAGATAATCTGCTATTTTCAAATGCTTCAGCTGCAATAACCCTCGTTCCTTCTCTTACTGTAACATTCCTTGAAACATCTGTATTGCTACTTACAAGAACGGAATCACAGTATAACACTCCATTTTTCCAATTGTCGTCGTTTTTAAAAAAAGCCGTATTGATAAATGCACCTTTCTTTACATTTTCTATCTTTTTTGACATTTGAATATCTTTAAGTTTTGTACAACCGTAAAAAACTTCATCCTGAATTTCTTTCACATTATCAGGTATAATTATTTTCTGCAAGTTAGTACATTTCTGAAATGCATAGTCCGGAATTACTTTTATTTTTTTAGAAAAAGTTATTTCTTCTAATGCCACACAGTCACGAAACGCACTACTGCCCATTTCCTGCACAGAATTTGCCATGCTTGCCTCGATAAGATTACTGCAACCGTAAAAGCTCTTAAAAGGAATATTTATTACTCCCTCCTCAATTATTACTTTTTTAATCTGCTCTTTAAAATCAATCCAGTTGTTGTTTGTCACTTTGCCTTTACCGGATATGGTAAGAGTGCCATTACTATCCAGCACATAATAAGTATTAATTCCACACTTGCCTTCATCTATATTTTCATCTGCAAGAACCGGATTTTTATCACCGATTATTGTAAAAACAAGTGTTATTAACAATATATATGAAATTATTTTCTTACAATGCTTTCTCATCCCTGTACCTCAAAATTTTATTCAACAATATCTCCAAAATCAAAGCCCTGCTTTTTGCTATTGCTGTTATTCACTGTCGGTGATTTTGTTGCCGGCACATAAGCTGTTGTTTCCACAGCCTTGGTTCCCCTACTTACCTTAATGGCAATAGTAGTTCCCTTAACAACCTCTGTTCCCGGTGCGATATTCTGCGAAATAATTGCACCTTTCTTTACGTTTTGGCTATAAACCTTTTGTTGTTTTACCAGCAGACCTTTTTTCTTCATTGTCTTAACAGCCTGCCTGTAATCCTGTCCTCTATAGTCTTTTATTCTAATAACCTGTATATTTTCCGTTGTTTGAACTTCTGTTTCAGTTATATTTTCTGTTGGATTTTCATCGGTAACTGTACCGATATTATTTTTTTGTTCAACTGCAACCTGACTGTTATCCTTCTTCAGTGCCACTGCTAATGCAATTACTGCACATAATAATATAAGACCAATTACCGACACTTTTTTTAATGTATTATTACCACGCCTGTGTTCCCATTTTGTATCAATGCTATGTTCATTAAAGCTTATACTTTTTACGGTATTTTTTTCTAAAGCCTTAATCACCTGTCCTTCCCTATCCGAATCACCCTTGATTTTTCCGGTGATTTCCGGCTCAAATCCGATTTTGACAGACAGTTTTTCTTCATTTAATTCTTCTTTCGCTGCTTCCAGTGCCTCTATTACTTCCTGCACATCCCTATATCTTTTCTCAGGAGCTTCAAGAGCCTTTAAGATTATGTCTGTAACATTCCCTGGAGCACATATTGGGGCTTCCATTTTTTCATACTGCATTCTTTTATAAAATGCCCTGTCCTCATCCTCTTTTTGGTACACCATCGGGTAGTTTGGATAAAAAGGATAGCGCCTCTTATTAAAAAGGTAATACATTAATACTCCCAGAGAATATATGTCTGCCTGCTTATTATACTTTTCATTTTTTACATATATTTCCGGTGCTATGTAATGGGGCGTTCCCTTTATTGTATGAGATCTTGTAAGGGTATCCAATCTCTTTGACACACCAAAATCTCCTAATTTAAACTTTCCGTCTTTTGACACAAAAATATTATTTAGTTTTATATCTCTGTGCATTATGTTGTTCTGATGACAGACTTTCAGACCCTTCGCCACTTCAAGACTAATATCTATAGCCTCAGATACAGTCAGATTATTTTCATGAAGCCACTTATCCAGAGGCGTCATAATTTCCATCAGAATGTAAATGCTGTATTTATACTTTCCGGATTTTTCCACATCATTTTCATAATATGAAACTATATGATGATTATCTTTTTCTGAAATCATGGCAAATACCCTAATTTCATTTACTACTCTGTCTAATTCTTTTTTGAAATATTCATCTGCTTTTCTGTAATCTCCTCCCATTGAATTCAATACTTCCAAATATTGATTTTCTTTAGGTAATGTGATTACTTTCAGGGCTCTGGTAACTTTTCCTACGATATTGGTCCGTTCAACTTTGTATACATCACCAAATCCACCTGTTCCTATTTTTTCTATAACTTTGTATCCTAATATAGTTCTGCCTAATATAGAATCCACTTTTGCTTCCTCTTTTATCTTTTTTAGTTATTGTGGGTAAATATTTCTTCTTCGTCTATATCCAAAGATTCCAATGCATTTTTTACATAGAATTCTACGTCTTCCCTTATTTCGTCTGAATTTTTCAGACCTATTAATTCCGTCAGTAAATTATTGCACTGCTGCTTTATTTCTCTATTTTCCGTATACTTTGCCACTAACACCGCATGATTGATTTCATGATATGGGCTTGTCACGTCAATATTAGCCAATACAAATAATATTATACATTCTATTTTGTCTTTTGGACATAGTTTTTCCATGTTTGCATAACTTAACATCTGATTTATTTCAACTAAAGACATATTCAGCGTTATCCCTAAATTAATAAGTCTCCTTCTGTTAGGTACTTCGCCCCAATTTTTCAGATTAGAAATCATTTTTTCATAACCCTTGTCCATTTCTTTGCCAACTACCAGACTATGGTATGAACTGCCAAGGTTCTCCGTTCTTACAAAAGCTGATATGTAATCAACCAACTTATAATAACTGTTCATAAACTCAACTTCATTGCTTTTTATAAACGATGCGAATTCTTCTTTATCTTTCATTGTGATTATTTTATTTTCCATATCCACAGTTTTATTCTGTGATTCAGTCAGGAATTTTCTTTTATTTTTGACTTTTATTTCTTCCAGAAATTTTTGTTTCATGTCAAGATAGATTTTATATGCATTTTCTTTTTCGTCCTTTGGGTAATGGGATATAACGTATATACATATGGCATCTTCCAATGATTTTGAATATAATTTAGGATATTTTCCATATCTCTGTAATATGTAATTCATTTCGTGAAGGTTACATCTTAATCCCAGCCCCAGCTTTATAAATACTTCCCTGCTTTTTGGTACTTTGTTGTCCTTAACCCATGATTTTATAGTGTTTTTACTAAAACCACACATAGTGCCCAATTTTTCATAGGACATGCTGTTTCGTAACAAAATATCGTTTATATAATCTCTCCATGCTGAATAGTATGGGCTATACTTATTTATTATTTCTTTTAACTCATCAATTTCTTCACAGTTTATTACCTGTTCGTACATATCTATGGTTTTTATGCATGCCATTTTTTATCTCCTATTTTTCAATATTTTTCTTTTGTTTTGCAATGATTTTGCCGTATATTACTTTGGCTGTTACATTTCCGTTTTTCCCAGCTTTTTTATACCAGTGAAGTGCCTTATCAATACTGCGTTCTACCCCTTTACCTTTCTGATACGCCATTCCCAGATTAAACTGTGCCACATTGTCTTTTAATTTTGCCGCTTTCTGCAAATAAGCAACTGCCTTTTTGTAGTCTTTTTTTACTCCATATCCCTTCTGGTACATGTGGGCTATGTTATTTAATGCCGGAGGATATTGGCAGTTCGCTGCTTTTTTGTACCATTTAAGTGCGGCTTCATAATCAATAGGTGTCCCCCGGCCCTTTTCGTGCATATATCCCAAATTCATATATGCTTGGGGGTTTATTTTTTCCGCCTCCGTCATATTCTTTTCAAGAATTATTTTATGTTTTTTTTCTTCATCTTCTGCTTTTTTTATTTCTTTGCTACACACTTCCCTTAAACTGTCAGCTGTCATTTTTTGCGGCTCAATGTCAGTTTTTATTCCCATACCTTTTGCCATCTGTTCCCCAAACCGCTTTAATTCAAAAACATAATTATTAATTTCAATTTCGTTTTTTATCATGTCAAATAGTTGAATTTTTGTATTTCCATTCTTATCAACGCAGATTTCTTCATTGTTAATAAAAATATTTATATATTCAAACTCTTTCTCAACTATATGCACATTTTCCAGAGCACTTATAATGTCCTGCAAAAGTTTTATTTTTTTTGTGTTGTTATTTTCATATATCGGGATATATTTCTCATCAAGAATCAGATTTATCATAGGAGTTATTTTTTCCAACATAATAAATACATAACTTACCTTTTCATCATAATCATCTTTTATAAATAAATCTTTTGTTTTCACCAGACCATGATTTTCTTTTCTGCAGAAATTGTATATTTCAATGAATCTTTCTTTTAAATTCCACTGGCTTTCTTCAAGACTTGTAGCAAATAAAGACTTTTCCTCATCCTCAAAATACACTCTGTATAATTCCCCGCCTTCGTTCCATGTGAGTTTTTCTTTTTTAATAAAGCCCTTGCATTGATTCAGATATTTATTTACTTCCGACTCTAATGTATTTCGCAATTTTTCTCTCCTACTTTTTGTTTATTTTAGTATACCAAATTTCTTTTACTTTTTTTTCACAAACTGCCCCTTTCTGTCGTTAAAAGTCGATGAAAAATTTACACAACGATATTTTATGGTGATATAATCGAAAAGTAGGGTTTTACATAAACTTTTTGGGGGAAAGAGAAGGTGAATGTATGAAAACAACTGAAAATACGTCGATGTTACAAGAGACGGAATTATTACTTCAGGAAATTGATTCTTTAAAGCAGGAACTAACCCGTGAAAAACAGCAGCACAAACATTGGGAAGAACTTGCCATGCTGTTTCACGATGCTCTATGGCGTGAACTTAGATTTTCGCACAAAGTTTCTTTTAAGTAGCAGAATCAAAAACTTACAGACACAAAAATACAGAATGACAAATTATGTTGCCGGCAACACAATCACAAGAAGTCCGGTCACTCATTTATACGTCATTCTGTATTTTTTGTTGTTTTTAATTCCGCCCGTTGGTACTTCGCGAAGGGACGGAAAGCAACATTATTTTTCCACGCTATAAAGCTTCTTGTCCTCTATAACAAATTCTTTATTGCACACGTCAAGGGCTGCTTTTTTGTGAGTAATAATAATACAGGTTTTCATATTCAGATTTTTTATTCTTGAAAGAACATTTCTTTCTGTTTTTGCATCCAATGCGGAAGTTGCCTCGTCTAAAAGAATGATTGGTGCCTTGCTAAGAAGAGCCCTTGCTATGGCAAGCCTCTGGGCCTGACCTTCAGAAATTCCTAATCCCTTTTCTCCAATTACAGTATCCAGTCCTTCCGGCAATTTATTTACGAACTCCAGAATATCACTAATCTCAAGGGCTTCTCTTATCTCAGAATCAGTTGCATTAGGATTAATAAGAAGAATATTTTCCCTTAAAGTCCCACTGAAAAGGTAATTTCCCTGAGGCACGTAGGAGAACAGACATCTTGTATCGGGACTGGCTTCCACGAAACTTCCGTCATTCTTATACAACCTAATATAACCACTCTGAGGTTTAAACACACCTAAAAGCATCTTTAACAATGTACTTTTTCCTATTCCTGAAATTCCACGTATGGCAACAAAATCACCCTTTTTGAAGTTAACATTGCCTTCTTCCAGTACGCTTTCCCTTCCGTAATTAAATTTTATATTTTCCAACCGTGCTTCAGAAAAATCTTTATAAAATTTATCGGGCACAATTTCTTTTGGTGATTTAATTTCCACTTCAATGTCTTCAATTTCCATTATTCTTTCAGCGGAAGCCAGTATTGCATAATACTGTGGCACTACTTTTGTGATGTTTACAAATGGCGTCTGTATCTGGGAAATCAGCTGAACCACAGCCATTAACGTTCCGTAGGACATTGCTTTTGTTGCCACTTTTAACCCACACCAAACCAATGCCATTAAATATCCTATATTAAATACAAAGGAAAATCCTGCATTTGCAAAAATACTGATGCGTCTTCTTTTCATTTTCGCATTGTAATTTATTTTCTGCAGTTCATTTCCCTTTTCTTCAAACTGCTGCTCCACTCCAAATGTTTTTACAACTAAAATACTCTCAATTGCTTCCTGGAAGAATGAACGTACCTTCCCATCTGTCTGTTGCACCTCTTTATGGAGACTTTTTAATTTTCCTCTAAATACCAAGGTCACTGCGGAAATTACAACTCCCGCCAAAATAAATACCATGGTAAATTTCCAGTCAAATACTATAAGTACTATAAAAGCCCCAAGAAACTGCGTAATAAAATACAGCATATTAGGAATTATGCTGGTAATTCCATCAGTGACGATTTTTATGTCGCTGGTAATTCTGTTCATCAGTTCCCCACTGTGATATATATTAATATCATCAAATTTCTTAATTAATATTTCACCGAAAAGTTTTGCCCGCATTTCCATTTCAAGCTTAGCCTGTACTTTTATCGTCAGACTTTGGGCATATATTCTAAGAAGCAACCTTCCCGTTATGATTACTAAAGTAATTATTCCAAAAAGTATGATGGTGTTGCGCTGCTGTACAAACATATCATGAGTTTTAGCGTTAGCCGCACCCTGTGCTGCATCCATTACTTTTTTGCTTACAAGTGCTAATGCAGTCGACACTAATGCCAACACAATATTGGATAAACTAAGTATTATTATTTTAGGAATCTGCTTTTTTCCATTTCTTATTACCCATTGTAAACTCCCTGAATTTTTCATCTGCACTTTCCTTTTATCTTTCTTTTTACTTTTCCGGCTATTCTTTTCATTATTCTAAGCAGTCTTCGGATGGATGCTGTTTTCACCCACACTCTGCAATAACATTTATACAGAATTTCATTGCCGGTATATTTTTCACCTTTTCTTGTAAAACTGTCAACTACTCCAATAATTTGATCCTGTCTGATATTATTTTCATCAAGAAACTGATTATCTCCCCTCATTGTATAGTTAATCCCATTAACTTTCACTATTCTATGTAAAACATACGTTCCGCTATCTCTCTTATAAAAAGCAATATCATATTTCTTAAGAGGGAAGTCAGGTTTCTTTAATGTTATTGTATCTTTATTATTTCTAAGTAAAGGTAACATGCTGTTTCCCCTTGGGGTAAAAGTAACAAATCCACTATGATTTATCTGTTCCTCAATTAATGGCATTACATCCTCTATGCTTACTTTCTTACTCAAACAAATCCTCTCCTTTTATTTTTTCAATAAAAGCATCCACGTCCTTTTGCGCCAGTTCTCCATCAATTCCATATTCATTGATGACAGCCTGCACCAATTCATCTCTTGTAATTTCATTAAGCATCTGTTCAAAAATAAATGCTCCCGTGTCATTTAAACTTATCATTCCATTAAAATCAATTGTTGCCTGTCCGATAGGAACAACAACGTTGTTTCCTGCAACATTTCTTAAAATAAATCCATCTTTTATCTTCATTTATATTCTCCTGATTTTTTCATATGCAGTAACGACAGCCTCGTCACTTATATTACATCCCATTCTGTATATTGGATTTGATACCAGTACATTTTCAACATTTTTTAATGCCAAATCCATCTTTTCCTCTGTTTTTAGTTTTCTTACCGTCTGTCTGAAAAACAATGCAAAAGCCTCTTTCGGGCTTATTTCATTAATCCAGTTCTCTTCGGAACGCTCAAGAAAAACTATTCCGCCGAGTTTTACCTGTATGTTTTTACTTATGTCATGTTTTCCACTCCAAGGAGTTCCATAGACATACCACTGTCCTTCAATACAGCGAAGCGCCGGCTTATCATCATTAATGATATAAGCTCTGTCACCAAAATGCTCCAGCCACAATTCAGTGTGGGTAGATTTTCCTGTTCCACTGTCTGCAGAAAACAAATAAGCATATCCATCTACAACAATAGCCGACGAATGCAACATACAGCCATCATATTTTAGTAATATTCTGTTAAATAATGCTCCTGTATACATGTATTCAATTGTTGTATAGTTACCATACTCCCTGAATTTTTCATATGTCTTTTCATAAAACTCCTGACCTAAATCAATGACCCCATCAGCCTCGTTCTCATCCCACTGTTCATCACTTCGGTATGGAATAGCCCGCTTCATGGTTTCTTTATGATACGTTGTCATTAAAATTTTCAAGTCAGCAATTTTGTATTTTTCTTTTACAATGGTAAGTCTCTTATCTGCCATGTATCTGCTCCGTTATTTTTTGTTGCTTATGAAATCCACCATTAAACCTTACGTATGGTAGTTTAAATATGCATTACAATTATAAATGCTTTAGTGTAATGAGGTCAATGTTTTTGAATATATATTTTGCTGTAAAATTTATGTACGGGCATGTCCTCACTTTTTACTATTTCCTTGCCGTACTCTCAGCTTGTATTCCCTTAGCCGAAATCAGATGTACGGGCAATTTCTTGCTTTCTATCACTTTTTCACTGTACTTCTAGCCTATTTAACTTGAGTTGCATCAAATGTACGGGCATGCCCTCACTTTCTATCACTTTTTCACTGTACTTCTAACCAATTCAACTCAATCTACATTAATTGTACGGGCAGACTATCACTTTCCAGCCTTTCTTTAACGTACTTCCAGCACATACAACTTAGCAGGATCCAATTCTACGGGCAAAATAATTTTTTTAAAGTTTTATATACCGTACGAACTATTAAATAGCTCAATAACTTACTACATACATAAAAATACAGTCAGAATATCAATCCCGACTGTATTTTAAGCAATCCCCCCGCTCCGCGGGCTACATTACAAATTAATTATATTATTATAAATTTTATTCATCTTCAACCTGTGCAAGTTTTGCAGCCTGGTCCGCTGCTACACAATTGTCAATAATTTCATCCAAGTCACCATTCATAACATTTTCAAGTCTGTGAGTTGTGAACTTGATTCTGTGATCTGTGACTCTTCCCTGTGGGAAATTGTAAGTTCTAATTTTTTCTGATCTGTCACCTGTACCAATCTGACTACGTCTTGCTTCTGATTCAGCATCCTGTTTCTTCTGGCACTCTAATTCATATAGTCTTGCACGAAGAACCTTAAGTGCTTTATCCTTGTTTTTAAGCTGTGACTTTTCATCCTGACATGAAATAACAATACCTGTTGGAATATGAGTAAGTCTTACTGCAGAGTCCGTTGTATTTACACACTGACCACCATTTCCTGATGCTCTGAATACATCAAACTTGCAATCATTCATATCAATTTCAACGTCAACCTCTTCAGCTTCCGGCATAATTGCAACCGTTGCAGTAGAAGTATGAATTCTTCCGCCTGATTCAGTTACCGGAATACGCTGCACACGGTGTACTCCGCTTTCATATTTAAGTCTTGAGTATGCTCCCTGACCGTTAATCATAAAGACAACTTCCTTAAAGCCACCAAGTCCGTTTTCATTAACGGAAATCATTTCTGTTTTCCAGTGCTGGCTTTCAGCATACATACAATACATTCTGTAAAGTTCCGCTGCAAACAAAGCTGCTTCATCACCACCGGCACCACCACGGATTTCAACAACAACGTTCTTGTCATCGTTTTCATCTTTTGGTAAAAGAAGAATCTTTAATTTTTCTTCCATTTCAGGTATTGAAGCCTTAGCCTCGTTTAATTCTTCCTTGGCTAATTCTCTCATTTCCTCATCACTTTCTTCATCAAGAATTGATAGGCTCTCTTCAATAGTCTTTTTTGCCTGCTTATACTGCTGATACAATTCAACAATTGGAGCCAAATCGCTTTGTTCTTTCATTAATTTTCTGAAATTTTCCTGATTATTTACAACGTTTGGATCATTTAACTGTTCCATTATTTCACTGTAACGTTCAACAATTCCGTCTAACTTTTCAAACATTTCTATTCCTTTCTTGCAATCACAACTCTGTCATTGCCTGACAAATCTTTTAAAACTTCTATGTTACAAAATCGGTTTTGACGAAGGATTTCTGATACATCATCGCCCTGATCATACCCAATTTCAAAAAATATCTTTCCATTATCATTCAGGTAATCGGAAGCTTCATTGCATATTTTCTTATAGAAATACAAACCATCTTCCATGCCGTCAAGAGCCATAACCGGCTCATGGGATTTTACTTCTTCCATTAATTTAGGAATTTCATCAGTTCTTATATAAGGCGGGTTTGAAACAATAATGTCATACCTTCCTGTTACATTTGTAAACAAATCTGATTGTATAAAAGTTACATTGGCATTATTAAATCTGTTATTTTCCTGCGCAACTTCCAATGCCTTTTCAGATATATCTACTGCCGTAACCTTTGAGTCCTTCGATAATCTGTCTATGGAAACAGCAATACAACCACTTCCTGTGCACATATCAAGAACTGTTCTCTCACCATTTCCTAAACAATCAGCAACATTTTCAACCAGTAACTCTGTATCCTGTCTGGGAATCAATACATTTTCATTTACTTTAAATGTAAGTCCCATAAACTCCTGAGTTCCAACCAAATATTGTAAAGGAATATGTCCGGCTCTCTGATTGACTAACTCATTATATTTTTCGGCACTTTTCCCATCTACCGTCATTTGCATGTTTGCATAATATTTTGCCCTGGTTATTCCAAACACGAACTCTGCCAGAAGCCAGCTGTCAACCTGACTGTCGGCAATACCCGCTGCCTCTAAGGTGTTCTGTGCCTTATTTATAATATCCCTAACTAAAATTTCCAATTATATCCTGAACCTTCAATTACTTTCTTATATTCATGTGGCAGTTCGTCTTCTTCTTTTTTCTTTGGTTTATGTACCTGAATACCATTGTCCTCTAAATACTGTTCCCAATCAAACACTGCCTCAACCGCACAGATTGCGACTTCAATCATGTCATCTGTAGGTTCTCTTGTTGTAATTTTCTGCATCCACATACCCGGTTTGCTAAGTGCATTTACAACAGGGTTATATGAATTTCCTGCAAGTCTGATAAATTCATATGATATTCCTGCAATTACTGGAATAAGCAGGATTCTTATAACATATCTAAGCCAAATGATATCAGTTCTTATTAATATAAATAAAATTATACTAATAATGAGCACGAATAATAGGAAGCTTGTTCCGCATCTCTTATGATATCTTGAACTTTTTCTTACATTTTCCACTGTGAGAGTCTTGCCGTTTTCTATACAGTTAATACACTTGTGTTCCGCTCCATGGTACATAAATGTTCTCTTTATATCATTCATTAAAGAAATCAACAACAGATATGCCACAAACAGCACTATCTTAACTATTCCTTCAATAACAGGTACCTGATTTGTTCCTACCCATGAAATGTGTTTCTCCATGACATCCGCTATAAACAGAGGTAATATCATAAATAAAGCTATAGCAATAACAACGGATAATACTACTGTAAATCCCATAATTATTTTTTCTGCCCTGTCGCCAAACTTTCCAATAAGCCACTGTTCGAATTTGTCCGGTTCTTCTTCAATGTCGTCATCTTCAAGGAAACTTGCAGACATTGTAAGAGTTTTGATTCCTAAAATAAGGGAATCAATAAATGCGAATATTCCCCTTATGAATGGAAATGACAGTATCTTGCTTTTTCCCATAAAACTATGATACTCATCTGTTTCAACATCAATTGTCTGATCCGGTTTCCTAACCGCAACGGCATAGTGTTCTTTATTTCTCATCATAACGCCTTCCATTACGGCCTGTCCGCCAATACCGGAAGAACATAGTTTATTTTTTCTCATAACATTCACCTTTGTATTCAGATAAGAAAAATAGGTTGAGAATTACTTCCCAACCTGTTATCCTTAAAACTATTTGATACCATACTTCTTGTTGAACTTATCAATTCTACCACGAGCCGAAACAGCTTTCTGCTGTCCTGTGTAGAAAGGATGACATGCTGAGCAAATTTCAACATGGAGTTCTTTCTTAGTTGAACCTGTTACGAATGTGTTACCACAGTTACATGTAACGGTTGCTTCCTGGTAATCTGGATGGATTCCTTTTCTCATTACATTCACCTCTTTAAATTATTTTATGCATATTGGCAACGCCAATCCGTTTTTACTCAATAGCCTACACATTATATCATAGTGATATTGTATTGGCAAGTATTTTGAGAAAAAACATTTATTTTTTCAAATTGTATTTTTTAACGGCTGTACTTAACCCTTATTTTACTAACCTGCTGTATAAATTCTTTGTTGTTTTTAGTCCTTGAAAATAAATTAAGAATCTGTTCAACGGCATCTTCTTTTCTCATTCCATTCATTTCTTTCCTAATAATATAGGAAGCACCAAGTTCATCTGCATCAAGCAACAAATCTTCCCTTCTTGTACCGGACTGTGTTATGTCAATGGCTGGGAATATTCTCTTCTCTGATAATTTTCTGTCCAGAATAAGTTCCATGTTACCTGTTCCCTTAAATTCTTCATATACTACATCGTCCATTTTACTTCCTGTGTTAACTAATGCAGTTGCAAGAATAGTAAGACTTCCGCCCTCTCTCATATTTCTGGCTGCGCCGAAAAATCTTTTTGGCATATGAAGAGCTGCCGGGTCAAGACCACCTGATAATGTACGGCCACTTGGCGGAACAGTCATGTTATAGGCTCTTGCAAGTCTTGTTATACTGTCTAAAAGAATTATGACATCTTTTCCGTGTTCCACAAGTCTTTTTGCTCTTTCTATTACCATTTCAGAAACTCTCTTGTGATGCTCCGGTAATTCATCAAAAGTTGAATAAATAACTTCTACATTATCTCCCTTTATTGCTTCTTTTATATCTGTTACCTCTTCCGGCCTTTCATCTATAAGAAGAATTATCATTTCCATTTCCGGATTGTTTTTCAGAACCGCCTTTGCAGTTTCCTTTAATAATGTAGTCTTTCCTGCTTTCGGTGGTGAAACAATCATACCACGCTGTCCTTTTCCTATCGGACTTACTAAGTCAACAATTCTCATTGCCGTGCTATGTCCGTCTGTTTCCAGATGTAATCTTTCATTTGGAAAGATAGGTGTAAGGTCCTCAAAATTTGGTCTGTTTAATACTTTATCAAGAGATTCATCATTAACTTTGTCAACATAATAAAGTGCACCAAATTTTTCATTTTCTCTTTTTTCCCTCACTCTTCCCGTTACGAAATCTCCAGTTTTTAATCTGAATCTCTTTATTTGTGATGGTGCCACATATACATCATCATCTCCCGGAAGATAATTATCACATCTGATAAATCCGAATCCATCAGGCATAACTTCCAAAATTCCCGTTCTCGTTAATCCCTGTTCCTGTGGTACTTCGTCTTTATGTTCCCCTGTTTCTTCCTTATGACGACGTCTATGTCTTTTTCTGTTTTCATCCTCTGTTTTTTTAGTTTCCTCGCGCTCTATCTTTTTCTCATGTGTCTCTTTTTCTTCTTTTTTTTCAGTAACCTCCAAAATCATATCAATTAACTGCTGTTTTCTAAGAGTTGTCACCGACTTAATTCCATTTTCTTTTGCAATTTTTCTCAATTCGCCTACCGGCAAAGCCTGCAATTTTTCTCCCATAACAAAAAATCTCCTATATCTTTTACTTAAATAATAATCCGTTAAATTAATCTATCCGGGAAAATCAGGGGATACCCCTAAAGAACATATCACTTTTCAGATACCCTATTCTAACACACAACTCAAAAAAATAATAGTGCTAATTTTGAAACTATGCTATAATAATTCAGGTGATTATAACATTATGATTAATAAAATAAATTTATTTGGAGGTTTAAAATGACAATAGACGAAAAAGCACTGGATTTACATGAAAAATTACACGGAAAATTAAGTACTGAAGCTAAGTGCCATGTAAATTCAAGAGAAGATTTATCTTTGGCATACACACCGGGTGTTGCAGAACCTTGTAGAAAAATTGCTGCAAATGAAGAAGAGGTTTACAAATACACATGGAAATCTAACACTGTTGCAGTAGTTTCAGATGGCAGTGCCGTACTTGGTCTTGGCAATATCGGTCCAAAAGCAGCTATGCCTGTTATGGAAGGAAAAGCTGTACTGTTTAAAGAATTTGGCGATGTTAATGCTGTTCCTATTTGTCTTGACACACAGGATCCACAGGAGATTATTGACACTGTAGTCCGTATAGCTCCGGGATTTGGTGGCATAAACCTTGAAGATATTTCAGCACCGAGATGTTTCGAAATAGAAAATAAATTAAAAGAAATTTTAGATATACCTGTATTTCATGACGACCAGCATGGTACTGCCATTGTTGTTTTGGCAGGAATTATTAACGCATTAAAGGTTGTCGGCAAGAAAAAAGAAGACTGTAAAGTTGTTGTAAATGGTGACGGTTCTGCCGGAATTGCCATTTCAAAATTACTTCTTAAATACGGATTTAAAGATTTAACAATATGCGGACTCTACGGAATTTTATCAAAGGATGTCGATGACTTAAACTGGGCACAGAAGGAAATGGCTGAGGTTACTAATCTTTCAGGTCAGAAAGGCACTTTAAAAGATGCAATGGTTGGAGCCGATATTTTCGTTGGTGTTTCTGCCCCTAACATTGTTACTGCCGATATGGTTAAATCAATGAATAAGGATGCAATTATGTTTGCAATGGCAAATCCTGTTCCTGAAATTATGCCTGATGTGGCTAAGGCTGCCGGAGCTAAGGTTGTTGGTACAGGTCGTTCTGATTTCCCAAATCAGGTAAATAACGTTGTAGCATTCCCCGGAATTTTCAAGGGTGCCCTTGAAGGACGTGCAAAGCAGATTACTGAAAAAATGAAATTAGCTGCTGCTCTTGCTATTGCTTCTTTAGTTCCGGATGATGAATTAAATGAAAACAATATTCTTCCTGAAGCTTTCAACCCTGTTGTTGCTGAAGTTGTAAGCAAGGCTGTTAAGGATAATATTTAATAACAACTATTACAGTTTTAATTCTTATCCATTTTTATTGGAGGTACATCGAAATGAATTATGCTGAAATAAAGACTTTTGACGTTGCGAACGGTCCGGGAATCCGTGTTTCTCTTTTTGTAAGCGGATGCCACCACAACTGTCCCGGTTGTTTCAACAAGGAAGCTCAAAATTTTAATTATGGAAAACCTTTTACGGAAGACACCATTAATAGTATCATTGATAAATTAAGTTTTGATGCTTATGCAGGAGTTACTTTTCTAGGTGGAGAACCACTTGAACACGTTAATCAAAAAGGTCTTCTTCCATTAGCAAGAAAAATAAAAGAAGTCTATCCTGACAAAACTATCTGGTGTTTTACCGGTTATGAATTTGAAAAAGATATAATGGCTCATATGTATAAAGAATGGCCTGAAACAAAAGAATTACTCTCATATATTGACGTTTTGGTCGATGGTCCGTTCATTGAATCTTTGAAAAATTTAAGCCTTGTATTTAGGGGTTCTGAAAATCAAAGACTCATCAAAGTACCGGAAACCCTGCAAAGTGGCGAAATCATTTTATGGGAAAAAGAACTTTAATTAATCGGAGGATAAAAAAATGAATATAAAGAAACTAAATCCTAATGCAATCATTCCAACATACGGTTCAGAATGTGCTGCCGGTGCAGATTTATATGCCTGCATTGAAAGCCCTGTTACCATTGAGCCGGGACAAACTGTATTTATCAGTACCGGTCTTGCGATGGAAATACCTGAAGGTTATGCCGGTTTTGTATATGCTAGAAGTGGTCTTTCCTGCAAAAGAGGTCTTGCTCCGGCCAATAAAGTTGGTGTTGTTGACGCAGATTACCGTGGGGAAATAACTGTTGCACTGCACAATCATTCAGATGAACCTAAAACAATTGAGGTTAATGAAAGAATTGCCCAGATTGTTATTGCACCTTTTGTTCATGTTGCATTTGATGAAGTGGATGAGCTTTCCGATACAGTTCGTGGTGCAGGCGGCTTTGGTTCAACCGGAACAAAATAAGATAAAAGCATAACGGGAGGCAAACACATTTTTTTTAACGAAAAGTTTCTTGTTATCAATGCCTGAAACATTAATTTTCAGCCATGATTATTTACTAATTAACATGACAGCTATTACCGGCTCTATTTTATTTTTTTTGCTACTACAACCATTCGGCTGTTTTCCCTACTGTTTTCACAGGTAGATAATGTAATCACTTTATCTTTATAATTTATTTTGACCCCTGTGTCATACAGCTTTACATTTTCTAATTGCCTAATATATTCATTGAATTCCTCTTTGTTATTCAGGTTAACATATTTATAATACTCAAAATCACCTTTTCCACCTACATTGGCAATAAATGTATAAACAATTTCATATTCTCCTGTTGTATTTAAAGTATCAAAATATACAATCTTGTTCTTTTTATAGAAGTCATAAGTTTTATATTTATTAAGTGCAGCAAACATTGAGCCATTCTTCATATTATGACTGTAAATAACAATATTGTCGGATTCCGGATTTATCTCACAGTTTTCACCTATAAAAGGAGTTCCATATATGGAATATTCTCTTTCAAAATTTCTCTTTAAATAATATTGAAAATCTTTTTTTGTCATCATAACCGGATAATTAATGGATGTATTTTTTATTTTTATCCAGCCTGCAAAATCATTGTTTTTTTTATATAATTCCCCGTATTTCTTAAATATATTTTTTTTGCCTACTTTTACCTGCTCCGTGCTTTTTTCATTTTCCACGACTGTCGCCATTTTTTTAAATCTGCCATTTTGAACCTGAGCATCATAAAAATAATTTGCAATCTTATATCCGCTTACAACAAGCACACAAATCAGTACAATTATAAAAGCCTTATCTAATATTTTTTTCATCTTTGCACCTTTTCTTTTTGTATTATTTAACATTATATCAGATATATTTATTTTTTTATATCCTGAACTTTTTCACCTGTTGGATTAATAGAACTATTTAATCCCACATCAATTGTTATATATCCTTTTGGCAATTCAATTTCCTTTATTCCCTTGTTATGATTTATAAAACTATCTACATTTTTCTCATTTTTTCTTCCCCATAACAATGTCTATAAGCCTTGCCAATGGTTCCGCCGCATTATCTGCCTCCTGATATGTATTAGTCTGAGCTCCTACCTCTATTAGCATTGACTGTTTACACAAATCCAGATTGTATTTGTAAGCATTAACATAGTTTCTTCTGGAGAACCCCGGATAATAACTTTCGGCATTTGCTTTCATCTGAAGTGCCAGTGCAAGATTTTCATATAAATAAGGATTATATAAATAATCAATATCCCCTGTATTCTTAAATCTGGACATACCGTTAAAAAACATTACCTGGGCAGTCTTTTTATTATTTATTTCCGTAACAAGCCTTGTATCTTCATTTACACCATCTCTGTGAATATCAAGAATCAGACTTATAGACGGATATTTTTTCAGAATTTTCTTTACTCCCGCCCTTGACTGATCATATGCCTCATGTCTGTCTAATTTTCCGTTTACTATATCATACTTACTTGTATCATGAATTACATTATAACCAAACTGTTCTTTTAAAACCTTAGCCAGACGGTCTCCCACTCCAATAATTGTTGTTGCAGTATTTTTATTACTGTTACTAAATTCTTCCTGCGAGTGAGTATGATAAATTAAAATCTGAGGTTTCTTATTATTGCCGGTTATTTTAAACTTTTCTGACATGGCTTTTTTTACCGGCATGTCGCTTTCCCTTAAAGTTGTGGCATTCGTTACTATGTAGAACTTATCCATTATCTGACTAAAGTTTCCTATATTATTGGCATTGTATAATTTTCCATTTACTTTTGGCATAGGTACAATTACTTTGTTTGAAACCTTCTGCACTGCCACTGTTTTACTCTTTGTTTCATTTTCAATTTTAGTTGTTGCTTCTTCTTTTTGATAATTAGAATTTTCATATATAAGATTTATTACCTGACTGTAGCCAGGGTCTGACGTGTCATAAGTGTATTCACTGTGTTTTAAATAGTCCGTAACCAATGCGTTTAGTAGTTCTTTTTTTGCCCCCTCAGTCATTGAACCATGATTTTCTACATATAACATATACTGTGTCATCAGGTCTGCATTTTCCACAATTTCCTTTGCAATTATTCTTGACGTATCACTTACTACATTTCCTGCGACATTGCCTGCTTTATTATTTGTAATAAGATTTATGCATCTGGCTGCAATATACACGCAAAGCAGCACTATCACCAGCCGCATAATAACCGGTAATAATGCCTCCGGGAACTTTATTCTGTTAAAACTTGTCTTATTTATATATCTGTTCATTCCCCTTTGCACATACTCACCCCTTTGTCCCACTTATACAATATATGTTTATTTCAAAATATTTAGAACAGAGCCTTCCTGCAAAATTCATTTAAGGAATGGGCAATTGTTTTACTTAAGTTTTCTACTATTTCATCTACATCTTTCGGAGTTACGAACATCTGCTCCGTTTCTTCCGATAAAAGTTCTTCAAACAACAGATATTTTTCTTCCTGAGTGTAATCTTTAAAGATATTGGCAATGGTATTGTTTTTAAGGGTTGACAATATTCCAATTAGTTTTTCCATTGTGTCATTAACAATTGTCGCCCCGCTAACTACCATGGGAACACCTATTGCAATAACCTTTCTTCCTAAATTTTCTTTATTTAATCCTTTTCTATGATTCCCTATTCCTGAGCCGGGAGTAATTCCCGTATCCGTAACCTGAATTGTTGTGGTAATGCGTCTGACATTTCGTGCCGCCAGAGAATCAATGGCAATTATCAGATCCGGATCTATTTCATTGACAATCCCCTTTATTACCGAGTAGGTCTCCATTCCCGTCTGTGCGAGAACTCCCGGGGCAATACAGTACACCTTTTCACCCGATATGATTTCTTCTATTGTTTTAGGACCAAGGGCGTCGGGAGTTGCAAGGGAATTTCCCAACCCTACAATCAATACATTTTTTATATTATCCCCCTTTGTTATTTCAGAGAGATTTTCAGATAATTGTTTTGCTATTTTCTTTCGCTCACTCTCCCTTTGTTCCTGTAATTTTTTTGTTTCAATGGTTATATAACTTCCAATGGGTTTTCCCATGGTTTCTGCTCCTTTTTCACTGACTATGTCCACAACGGTTGTTGTCATTTTCAAATTTCTGTCGTATTTTTTGTTTATTTCCACCCCTTCAATTTCTACATTCTTCTGAAATCTCTCTCTTTCTTCTAAAGCTAAATCTGTATATATGTTTTTCATTTTTCCGACTTTCCTTCCATAATATGATTAAAGCTAATTTTTGCCTGTAATTAACTAATTTTAGTATTGACATCTTTTGTAAGTTCTACTACAATAATTTTTGATGTCTGCGTTTAGTCCGCATATTCCAAATGACGCAGACTGTAACGGATTTCCAATCTCTCTCAACGGAAATCAAATTTTTTAAATTTCGCGGAGGTAAGCAAAATGGCTAATATTAAGTCAGCAAAGAAAAGAATTCTTGTTAATCAGACAAAATATGAAAGAAACAAATCAGTTAAGTCAGCTGTTAAGACAGCTGTAAAGAAAGTTGAAGCAGCTGTAGCAGCTAACGATAAGGCAGCAGCTAACGAAGCTTTAACAGCAGCAACAAAGGCTATCGAAATGGCTGGTTCAAAGGGAATTTTCCACAAGAACAACGTTGCAAGAAAAGTTTCAAGATTAACAAAATTAGTTAACACAATTGCTTAATTTAGGCAAAATAAAAAGGAGTCTCCCAGACTCCTTTTTATTTTGTCATTTATCAGGCTTTTCTGCTATATTTCACTAAAAGCATCTCAACTCCTATGTTTTCGTCCATGATTCCTTTTTTTATACTCTCCTCTGTCTTAACACAGTCTGCCAATGCTGCCTTTAATTCAGTTACGGAAAAATTTCGACTTTGGTTAATACTCTTATTGGCAATAAATCCCTGTACTCCCATTGCCGTAGCTATATTATCTCTCCCCATTCCTCGGGCTGATAAATCCTTAGCCTGCAAAATCAGATTAAACTGTCTTGCAATCATAAACAGTATTCTCATTGGCGGTTCTTTTTCTGCTATTAATTCATAATAACAATCCAATGTTTTCTTTTGATTTTTTACGGAAATGGCATCTACCATATCAAAAATCCTTACATTTAACTGTTTTACACATACGGCATCTATATCTTCTTTTGATATTATATTTTTGTCCAAATCATAACATATAAGTTTTTCTATTTCCCTTGATAATACCTCCATATCTGTTCCAACATTGGCAATTAAATACGACATATTTGCATTAGTGATTTTCTTTCCATCCTTGGCAAACATTCTGGCTGCCCATATTGCCAGATCCTTTTCCGTCTGTCTGTTAATCTCACATACATATCCATGAGCCTTAACCGCCTTGTACATTTTGCTTCTTTTATCTACATCCTGCTCCACAAATAAAAAGACTGTACTTTCCGGTATGTCAGACATGTATTTCGCCAACTGATCCCCGCCGTTTTTAAAAAGTCCTGTGGTTTCCATTACAATAAGCCTGTATTCAGCAAAAAACGGAGTTGTTTCAGCATTATCTATAACTTCATTTATATCTATGTTCTTTCCCTCATATAATGCCAGATTCATAGTATTATCCCCTACAATGGCCTTAATCATCTGATGTTTATAATTTAATTTCAGGTATTCCTCTTCCCCACATATTAAATACACGTTTTTGAATTTTCCTGATTTTATGTCCTGAGATAATGTTTTCACTTAATTCTATATTCTCCAATTCTAATTCTCTAATCTTTTATAGCACAAAAGCACTTCTTTGTCGATACCACTCTTTGTTACGGTAATCTCCCCCAACATATCGGTCCGTAATATTTTGCTGCCATTTTCCTTAAGCCTTTCCAAGGTTTCTCTGTGAGGATGTCCATAGGAATTACCCACCCCGGAGGAAATAATACTAAAATCCGGATTTATCTGTGATAAAAACTCTTTTGAAGTTGAATATTTGGATCCATGATGAGGCACCTTCAAAAATGTATATTTTCCCTGTAATTCATTTTTTATTTTAGGCTCAACCTTTGAAGATATATCTCCCGTAAACAGCATTGATAATTCACCATACTTTAAACTTAACACAGTAGAATAATCATTTATGTTTTCTTCCTTTGTACTGCCGGGATGTATGCATTTTATTTTTGTATTTCCAAACTCCATGTACTCTCCGGATTTTATATATAAAATATTTATTCCCCTGATCTTTGCTACATTAACAAAGTTGTTGTAAGACTCCTCAGTAAATCCTGTCAGTAAAGGCACGATTATATTTTCTACCTTAACTCCGCCAATATCTGATTTTTCCATTATTTCCAGCAGACCGTTTATGTGGTCTGCATCCGTGTGGGTTATGATAGCATAGTCAATTTTTCCAATGCCACCGGCTTTCAAAAAAGGAATTATTCTGTACTCTCCTACATTTTTTACGTCAGTACTTCCCCCATCAATTGTAATGTTCATTCCATTGTCACTTCTTATAAATATTCCGTCTCCCTGACCTACATCCAGAAATGACACCTGAAAACCTTTAGGTAAATGTATGTACATTAACATTATAATTGCAAAGCTTCCTAGCAAAAAAACTCCCCTGACTTTTCTAATAAAACTTTTCTCTCTTTTTAATATGACGGCTTTGCTTTCTATAATTTTCCCTTCTCTTCCGATTTGTTTTTCAGCCTTTAGAAGTTTCTCATTTCTCTTTTCCGTAATTTTTAATAATATGAATATCAGCACAATAAATAATACATAGAATATTAGTATTGTAACTAATTCAGGCTTTCCTACAATCACATTGGCAAAGGGCACTTTATTTATTTTTTCACATATAAATTCATATACTTCCAAAACAAAGGCTCCCGGCAGTATTAATATTTTTCCAAGACTTATGCTTATCTCACCTGCAAGCATTCCAAATATTCCTGAGGTTACAACTATACTCATGAGAGGTACTACTACAAGGTTCAGAAGAAATGAATAAGTTGGCAGTTGATAATAATTCCATGCAATCACAGGCGCCATAATAAAACTTATTGTGGCACTTCCGATAACTTTCTCTGATATCTTATTTTCTATTTTCAATAAATCTTTTATTTTTTCCATCACAAGCATTATGGCAATTATGGCTGCAAAGGACATTTGAAAACCTGAATTAAACAAAACAAAAGGACAGTCCAAAAGCATCCATAGAGCTGCAAAAGAAATAGCTGTTGTATAATCATAATTTCTTCCAAGTACTTCCCCTATTAGTTTTAAAGCAAACATAGTTATGGCTCTTACAGTTGCAACGGCAAATCCTGACATCATGCCAAAAATCAAAACCGGTATAAAGGAAACTATGGCAGAAATTATGAATCTGAATTTTTTTCTCATTAAACTATAAATACCCATACCGATAATGCTAATGTGCAGACCGCTTATTGCAAGCACATGGGAAATACCGGATAATGAATACAGCTCCTTAACATCTTCTTCCAGTTTTGACTTATCTCCCATAAGCATGGCTAGAAATACACCATCTTTATCTTTTGTAATGTCTTCCACCAACTCAGGACCTGCTTTACAGTTACAGACTTTATTCAATACATTTGAAAAATATTTTCTCCAATTATACATTGCATTCCCGGAAAAATCATATACTGCATCTGCAATCTGAATGCTGTCCGCCTTTACTTTGCCATAAATTCCCTGAGTCATATAAAAAAACTTTGAATCAAAATTTCCTGTATTCCTTGCAACATCAAAGTGATTAAAACTCCCCTTAACAATAACTGTATTTCCTATTTTAATTTCCTCTGCACTGTCAGCATAAACAATAAGCTTTTTACATTCTGTTTTTTCAACGTATACATTTTTCAGATAAACGGTAACCCCATATTCAGATTCGGATATTTTATAAACACTTCCTGTAACCGATACATTCCCTTCTTCTAGATTATATAGGGTATCTCTTTGCATTATGGCATTATCTGTAATCATATAACCAATAATACAAAACAAAAAAATCACTGCAAAAAACGCCTGTTTTTTCACAATGATTTTTGTAATTACTATTAACAGAAATATTATTATTAATATTTCCATTTTTGTAACAGCTATTACCTCTCCAAGTACAAAAGCCAATAAACTAACAAAAATTGGTCTTTTTATAACTGCTATTCTCCTTATTGAATTATTTATTTTTTTCTACCAAATCTAAATTTCTTACAAATGGCTCAGATATGGAAATTTCATTATGATAGCTTAACATAGAATCTCCATTCACACTTATTTGAACTTTATGAATTTCATCTAATTCCGACAGTGAATTTACAATGGAGTAAATCACCAGACTGTTATTCACGACACTTTGTTCTGTCAAGAAGTTTTCATCAAAATCTACATAGCATATATTGTTAGCAGTAACAATACTTATAATCTTTACTTTTGAGGAAAGAGTTGCCGTATATCCTTTTTCTTTAGGTCCTGCTATTAATTGCTCAATTATAAAGCGTTCCTTTGATTTCCCCCCATATTTCGCATTGTTCATCTTATATTCTTTTAATTTAGAGCCCTTTTGATTTGCAAAATACAAAGTAAAATCAGAAGCTGCCTTAACATTATTTCCACTTCCAAGATTTGAAACAAAATCTTCGGCTTTCATTGCCGAAAGAACCTTTCCATCCTCTTCCTTCAGTGGGACATTATCCACAGTAAATGAAACAAACTCAATTTCCTTTTTTTGTGTTAGGGTAAGCACCACTGCTGCCCTACAAAGAACTTCTCTTTCAGTTTTCATTTCATTATAATTGGATGAAAAATCAACTGTAACAATTCCATCCGTAAAATCATATCCTTTGACCTTGACCTTCTGTGGAATTGCCCTTACATTCTCTTTACTGTCCTCAGACAGTTTCTTCAACATATTTTCTATGTAACCATTTATTGATGCATTATTAATATTGCTTTTTTCAGTAACAAGCTTCATCTCTGTTCTGTCAACATAATAAATTACATTTCCTGATGAACTTTTCTTTTCCGAATTTCCCTGACATCCTGTTAGCATAGTTGTAATAATCATACTCATAATTATTACAACTATTAATAAATTCTTTTTCTTCATATCAAAACCTTCTGTTATACGATATATTTTAATGGCATACGTACTATAAATGTAGTACCTTCCCCTTCTTTGCTGTGAATCTTTATTGAACCATGATGTTTCTGTACAATGTCCTTAGTTATTGCAAGTCCAAGTCCGGTTCCCCCTGTCTCTCTTGCCCTTGCTTTATCTACTCTGAAAAATCTCTCAAAAACTCTTTCCTGGTCTTCTTCTGAAATTCCTATTCCCGTATCAATAACCTTTAAATAAAAATACTGATGATCTGAATTTAAAGAAACCGTTACTGTTCCATCAGTATTATTGTACTTAATTGCGTTTTCAACAAGATTAGTTGCAACACTGGCAAACTTTAATTCATCTACATCTGCAATTACAGGTCTGAAAGTTTCGAAAACCAATTCTATATTTTTACTTTCAGCAATTGGCTTAAGTCTCTTTAATATGGTCTCTAATATTTCATTAATATTAACAGAGGAAATATTTAACTTTGCATCTGTTCTTTCCATCTTAACTAAATCAAGAAGGTCCGTAATAATATCATTTTCCCTGTCGATTTCCTTACATATATCCTGTAAAAATTCCTGATATAACTCTTCAGGAACTCCCTGATTTCCTATAAGTGACTCTGCCAAAACCTTCATTGATGTAATTGGGGTTTTCAATTCGTGAGACACATTGGAAACAAATTCCTGCCTTGATGTTTCCTGAGTGTTCATTCTGTCAATCATCTTCTGAAATTCATTGCTTATTTCCACAATTTCCGAATAATCATTTTCTTTAATGTTCCCTGACTGTCCTAAAGAAATTTTTTCTATTGACTGACTAATCTTTTTAATTGGTCTGTTAAAAATCACGGAACAAAGCCATGCCATAAGTAAAGCAAATACAATTATAAGACAATCAGCAATAATCACATATCTGCTTAACATGTGATTGTATGAGTCAATGTCAGCAATTGAATAGTTTATATACAAAACACCAATTGTACTGGACTTTGTTTTTCCGTCAGCCGTAGGGGCTGTAGTAATAATGGGCTCAGTAAATTCAACGTATCGTTTTTTCTTATTGCTGACATATACATTCTCCCCGGTCATTGCCCGTATAACAAACTCTGAAACACTTGTCTTCCCAATTTCGCTGCTGTCTGTATCTTTTACAATATTATACCGGCTGTCAACAATTTCGATTCTACAGTTATACTGCTTTGACAACTGTGCAATCTGGGTATCAACAACGACTGAATTGCCATTTTCCAAATCCCCTTCCGATACAATACTGTTTTTTAACATAGTATTACTTGATTTATATTTATCTATTTTTTTGTTAAGATACCCATCTGAAGCCATGTTAAATATAAATATGCTTCCTAAAATAGTTGGCACAATAATTATAAGTGTTATTACCACAAACACTCTTAATTTAAAACTCTTTACAAATCTCCACGTTCTTTTTTTTGTACTATTATTCATTAATCTATCCCTGGAAGTAGTAACCCATGCCCCACTTTGTATGTACGTATTCAGGCTTTGCAGGATTTTCTTCTATCTTCTCCCTTAATCTTCTTACATTAACATCTACAGTTCTTGCATCACCGGGATATTTTGAGCCCCAGATTATTGTCAAAAGCTGGTCTCTTGAATATATTTTTCCAGGATTTTCTGCCAAAAGTTTAAGTATATCAAATTCTTTAACTGTAAGATTTACTTCAACTCCGTCTATGTACAAACGCTTTGCTTCAATATCCAGTTTCATTTTTCCTGATTCAATTACCTTTGGCTCCTGTGGTACCATGGCCGCTTTTCTTTTATTTCTACGTATGATTGCTTTTATTCTTGCCTTTACTTCAAGAATATTGAAAGGCTTAGTAATGTAATCGTCTGCCCCGTTCTCAAATCCAAGTATTTTGTCCATATCCTCGCCCTTTGCCGTTAACATTACAATCGGCATATCAGAAAATTCTCTGATATGCTGGCACACTTCATATCCATTATATATTGGAAGCATTAAATCCAGTAATATAATGTCATATTCGGTTTCCTTTGCCTTGTCAATGGCTTCCTGACCGTCATAAGCACAGTCTACCTCATAGCCTTCCTGCTCTAAACTGAATTTAAGCCCTTTTACTATTAATTTTTCGTCATCAACCACTAAAGCCCTCATCTCGCTTCTTTCCTTCCTAACCTACAGTAATCTGTAATTTTATGTTTAAAAACGTAGATTCTCCTATTCCTGATACATTCTTTATATCCTCTATATTTGAGAACCTGCCTTTTTCCTCTCTATATGCTATTATTGCTTTCGCCTTTGTTTCTCCAATACCGGTAAGCTTCATCAGTTCATCTTCACCTGCAGTATTTATATTAACAAGATTCGAATTCTCTGATTTGGCTCCTTCCCCTTCATGATTCACTTTACTTTTGGCTTCATACTCTTTCTTAGTCATAATATGAATATTTTGAGCATCCACAAGGGTTTCCGCCATATTAATATCATCAGTTCCTGCCTGAGAAGTTAACCCTCCTGCCTTCTCAATTGCCTGATATATTCTGTCGCCACTTTCCAGCTTATACACTCCGGGAGACACTACAGCTCCATTTACATATACTACGATTTCAGAAGAATTTTTGTTTTCTTCTGAATCTCCTTTAGCAACAGAAGTTATCTCTTTTCCGATATTAATTTTGTTTTCTTTGCCACATCCTGTAATAACCATGCACATAAAAAAAATTGTCACGATTTTAATAATTTTTTTCATATCTTCTCCTTTCGGAGTTTCCCCACAAATACACTAATTATTGTACAAAAATAATCAAAAGTTTACAACAAGCATTTTTCACAATTTTGTAACTAATTTATTTATGAAAAATAAAAATTCCAACAATTGATATTAATGCCCCTATAACCTTTCTCCATTCGAATCCTACTTTCTCTACGCCAAACAATCCAAAGACCTCTATCAGATACGCAATAATAATCTGGGAAATCACAATTAACATTACTGCCTGTGCCGGGCCTAAACTGTTCATACTCTTAATTACGGTCAATGTAATAAATGCACCGATTACTCCACCAAGCAACATATATTTATTTTCTATGTGAAACATCCCCATAACGTTTTGTCTCCCTGTGAAAAACCATGCCAGAAGACAGACAAAAAAAGCAGTCAGCTGTACCCACGAATTGGCGGCCCACAAGCTGCTGCTCTTTGTAACCTGTGTATTAAATACACCCTGAACGCTCATTAACGCTCCTGATATTAATGCAATAATTATTCCCCACATAATCACACCTCACATTTTCTTAATATTAGTATGATTTGCAGAAAAAACTAAATTATTCCCCACATGGAAATTCTATTGAAATGCAGGTTCCTTTGTCTACTTCACTTTCAATGTTAATTATTGCGTTATGTTGTTCCGCAATATGTTTAACAATTGCAAGTCCAAGTCCTGTTCCACCCGTCTTCTTTGACCTTGCTTTATCTACACGATAAAATCTCTCAAATATTCTCTCCTGCTCTTTTTCCGGAATTCCGATTCCGTCATCCTTTACTTCCAGAATCACTCTGTCTTCTTTTCTGAAAACCGAAACCCACACATGTCCATTTGGTTTATTGTATCTTATTGCATTGTCGCACAAATTATACACAACTTCTTTAATCATGTCTTTATTGGCAAGGATAATACACTTATCCTCTATAGTTTCAGTTGCAATATTTATTTCATTCTTTTCAGCATTCATCGTTAACATTTCAACGCAATTTACTGCTTCCTCACTAAGGCTTATGGGGCTGACATTCATAGTTCCATCCATTACATCAAGTTCTGACAATTCAATTATGTCGTTAATCAATGACAATAAACGATTAGCACTTTTGTGAATTTCACTGGCAAAGTGTCCAATATCTTCTTCCTTCGCCATTCCCGTTTCAATCAGTTCGGCGTATCCTGATATTGATGCAAGGGGAGTTTTCAACTCATGAGATACGTTGGCAGTAAATTCCTGCCTCATCATTGAGCTCTTTTTCAATGCCTTATGCTGAGAATGAATCTTGTCCACAAATGGTTTGATTTCCTCATAGGTTTCATCCACCTCATCACTGTCTATATTATGTGCAAGTTTTTCAATAGGCTCAACCATTCTCCTTGCCAGAAGTTTCGCCACAGCCATGGAAATTCCCGTCGCAAAAATCAATTCGGCTATAAGCACCGGTAATATATGCTTAATGAATTGCCATATATTAACTACATCTTTTGCCACCCTTACGACATCACCACTGTCCAGTTTTTCTGCATAATAGTATGTAGTTCTGTCAAATGTGTCTGACCTTCTTGTGCATTTTCCTTCGCCATATTTAAGGGCATCCTTAACTTCAGGTCTGTCTCTATGGTTATCCATTTCACCAATGTTGGCATTGCTGTCATACTTTACCTTTCCGTCAGAACCTATAATGGTTATCCTTAAATTATCTATTTTCGGATCAAAATCCTTTTCAATGTAACCAAGTACTGTTTCAGTAGATTTAAGGATATGCACGTGGGTTCTCAAATCTTCCATAACCTGTTCAATAAATACATTATAAAAAATAGCCACTGTAGTTATCATTGTAATTAATATCATTGTAACGGAAATTGCAGTAATCCTTGCATATAGTTTTTTTCTCACTTATTTCTCCTTTCGATAGTTAAGTGTATATCCTACATTTCTGACAGTTTGTATTAATGCTCCCTTATCTCCAAGCTTCTTTCTTAAAGTTTTAATATGCATGTCAAGCGTTCTCGATTCTCCTTCATAATCAATTCCCCATACTCTGTCCAATATCTGGCTTCTCTGCAAAACAATTCCGGAATTTCTTATGAGTAATTTAAGAAGTTCATATTCCTTGTATGTCAGTTCACACTCTTTTCCCTCTACCATTACCTGATGTTTTGCATCATTTAATACGATTCCGTCAAATTCGTAATCACTTTCAACAGTAAGATTAACCCTCCTTAACATAGCTTTCACTCTTGATATAAGTTCCATAATTCCAAAAGGTTTTGTCATATAATCATCTGCTCCCTGATCTAACCCTTTAACTTTATCCATTTCAGAAGTTTTAGCCGTAACCATTATAATAGGAATTTTCGCTGTTTCCTTGTGATTCCTTAAATCCTTTACCAAAGATAAACCATCTCTGTCAGGAAGCATAATATCCATAATTATAAGCTCCGGATATTCCCTATCTAATTTTTCCTCAAAAGCCTTTGCCGAATTAAAACATTCTACCTCATAGCCAACATTTTTTAATGCAAACTGTTCAATTTCAGCAATATTTTTATCATCTTCAACTATAAATATTTTCTGCATATATTTCTCCTAAAATAAATGGGGTTATCGCGTATATTCTCTACACGACAGCCCCATCAGTCATTTTATTTATCTTTTTTCAGGCAATATGGAATATGCTATATTAACTGCGTGATCTGCAATTCTTTCATATCCAATAACCAAATCCGTAAATACTAATCCTGATTCAATAGAACATTTACCTTCAGCCATTCTCTTTACATGACCTTCCTGGCAGTCAATTTTCATCTGGTCTATTATATCTTCAAGTCTGTTTATTTCATCAAAATCACTCTTGTTTTCTGTCACAAATATGTCAATGGCCTTATCAAAAATTTCGATTACCTTATCGTACATATCCGTCATGTCTTTTCTACCACCGGTAGAGAATTCCATCCTCTGTTTTTTCTCTTTTAATGCATCATCCATAATGTTAACCGCATGGTCGCCAATTCTCTCCACGTCAATTATTACATGGAAAAGTCCACCAAGTCTTTCTCTGTCCTTAAGCGGAAGACCATATCTGTTTGCATTAACCATATATTCTGTGATTCTGTGGCTTAAGAAATCAATATACTGCTCTCTTGCATATACCTCTTCCTCTGAGCCGTATTTTTTATTGATTAAGGCATCTGAAGACATTTTCAGATTTTCCTTAACCATATTTGCCATTCTCTGAATTTCCTGTGTAACCTCAACTACTACAGTTGTAGGATTAACCCCTGATGGATCAATATATTTTAATACCATTGCATCTTCATCCTGTTCATCGCCATTCTTTGCATGAATAACCTTCTTAGACAATTTAATAAGCAAATCTGAACAAGGCAACAGTATAATACACTGAAATATTTTAAATATTGTATCTGCATTAGCAACAAATCGCTTTGGTGAACTGCTAATTGAATTTATGAAGCCCACAATAGTTCCTGATGCAAATAACAAAATCACACTTATTATCACAAGACCTATAACATTAAACATTACATGTATAAATGCTGTTCTCTTGGCATTTCTGTTGGCATTCATGGCTGCCACAACTGCCGGCATACATGATCCGATGTTAGCACCAAGTATAAAATAAAGGCAGGCCATATAATCAGTCTGTCCTGCCTGATTAACAATTATGTTTGATCCTGCAAGTAAAACAAGCACACTGACTGTAACTGATGAACTCTGCACCAGTGCAGTAAATAATAAACCAACTATAACTGCAATAAAAGGATTTGACAGATAACTGAACACATTCATTAAAGAAGGAATTTCTTTTATACCGTGCAACGCTGTTGTCATAAAATTAATTCCAAGGAAAAGTGCTCCAAATCCAAAAATTACCGCTGCCACCTTCTTTAGCATAGGCTTTTTGCTAAAGGATAAAATCGCTGCTCCTATAAAAATTATAAAAGGTGCAACTGCTGTTAACTTTAAGGAAACTAACTGTGAAGTAATAGTTGTTCCTATGTTAGCACCAAATGTAATTCCCACTGATTGCTGTAAAGTCATGATTCCCGCATTTACAAAACCAACCTCCATTACCGTTGTGGCACCTGAAGACTGTATAAATGCCGTGAATAAAGCTCCGAAAACTACCGCTATATATTTATTTTTTGTACAACGGTCAATTATGCCCCTAAGTTTTCCCCCTGCTGCCTGCTGCAGACTGTCGCTCATGTATTTCATTCCAAAGAGGAACAGTGCCAAGCCACTTAGCAGCTCTGTAATCAATGTGTACATAATTCTGATTCTCCTGATTTATTATATATTGTTTATGGTCTATTTTGTCTCAAACATTTCTCACCATAACAACTCAATGTAAAGTCTATGTAAAATTTTAACATATTTTTTACAAAAATCCACAATATATTTTTTATTATACACATTCCTTCAATATTTGAATCATTTCGTCTACATTTTCTTTTGTTATTACAAGAGGCGGAAGCATACGTAAAACATTTCCCCCTGCTGATATTACCAAAAGTCCTTTTGCAATGGCTTTATTGATAGTTTCCCCTACAGGATTTTTTAAAACAAGTCCCTGCATAAGACCTTTTCCACGTCTTAATACTACATTATCAGATTCTTTTGCAAGTTCATCCAACTTAGTTTCCAAATAAGTTCCAACCCTATTTACATTATCTAATATGTTTTCTTTTTCATATATGTCAAACACTGCATTAACTGCTGCCGTAACTAACGGATTTCCACCATATGTTGTTCCATGGTCTCCCGGAACTAATGAATTGCAGCATTTTTCTCCCGCAACAAATGCTCCTACGGGAACTCCTCCCCCAAGGGCTTTTGCAGTTGCAATAATATCAGGTATTACATCATAATTCTGGAATGCAAACATTTTTCCTGTTCTTCCCATGCCGCACTGCACTTCATCACAAATCATAAGAATATCTTTTTCATCACAAATTTTTCTTATGCCTTCAATAAATTCTTTTTCTGCAGGATATATTCCACCCTCACCCTGAAGTGGTTCCAATATAATGGCACATGTATTTTCATTTACCAATTCTTTTACACTATCCAGATTGTTATATTCCGCAAATTTAATGCCGGGAATCATTTCACCAAAAGGTTCCTGATAATGCATATTTCCTGTAAGAGCCAGTGCTCCCATTGTTCTTCCGTGGAAGGAATGTCCCATGGCTATAACTTCATAGTCGCCTTTTCCGTTTTTGTCATAGGCATATCTTTTAGCCATCTTTAAAGCACCTTCAATTGCCTCTGCACCACTGTTTGTAAAAAATGCCTTCTTAAGACCTGCAGCCTTCACAAGTTTTTCTGCCGCAGTTATTGCCGGTACATTATAGAAAAGATTTGAAGTATGCATAATCTTGTCAACCTGATTTTTTATGGCATTTGTATAATCTTCATTGCCATATCCAAGTCCTGCCACGCCGATTCCTGATGCAAAATCCAAATATTGTTTTCCATTTACATCGTAAATATAAACACCCTTTGCATGGTCCATCACAATTTTGTATCTGTTATAAGTATGTACAAAATACTTTTCTCCATTATCCATATATTCTTTATCTGTCATGTTGTAATCCTCCCTTGCCAAATTTTTCATGACAATTATTTAGATCCTTCGTGGGTATAAAACTTCTCCTGCTCATCCCCCAATATTGCTGTTCCAATACCTTTATTTGTAAATATTTCAAGCAAAATACTATGTGGAATTCTTCCATCAAGAATATGTACTCTTGATACGCCTTTCTTTATTGCGTCCATACAGTTTTGAATTTTTGGAAGCATTCCTCCTGCAATAATGCCTTTCTCAATAAGCCCCTGTGCCTCGGAAACCGTCATTTCTGAAATAACTGACGCCTTATCATTTATATCCATATAAACACCTTCAGTGTCTGTAAGAAATGCCAGTTTTTCAGCCTTTACCGCCTCTGCAATGGCACTTGCTGCATCATCAGCATTAATGTTATATCCATGAAATTCATCATCAAGACCGATTGGACATACTATTGGTAGGAAGTCTTTTTCCAGTAAATCCAACAGAACTTCCGTATTTACCTCTGTAACTTCACCAACATATCCTATGTCTTCTCCTTTAGATAACTTTTTCTTTACAGTTAGAAGTTTTCCGTCTTTTCCGCTTATACCTATTGCTTTTACACCCAGCTGCTGAACTATCTGGACTAACTTTTTGTTTACACTGTTAAGGACCATTTCCGCAGCGTCAAGGGTTTCCTCATCTGTAACACGTAATCCGTTAATAAATTCCGTCTCCATTCCAAGTCTGTCAATCTGTCTGCTTATTGCCTTTCCACCACCATGTACGATGATTGGTTTAAATCCTACTAACTTTAGAAGCGTGATGTCCTGAATAACACTTGTCATAAAATCATCGTCAAGCATTGCACTTCCGCCATATTTTACTACAATAATCTTTCGGTTAAATCTCTGGATATAAGGTAACGCTTCAATAAGCACGTCACCTTTTTCTATCCATTTTTCCATATGTAAATCCTGTTGTCCCTTCATTAGCATAGCTTTTCCTCTTTTCTAAATATATTTGATATTATAATAACAGTTATAATTTTTAGCTTCTGTAATCTGCGTTTATGCTTACATATTCGTGAGTAAGGTCACATCCCCAGGCTGTTGCCGTATATTCACCCATCTTCACATCACAAATAGCCGTAACTGCCTCTTCTGACAAAATCTTTGTCGCCTTTTCTTCACTGTAATCTGTAGCCATTCCGTTTTCTACAATCTTTAATTTTCCTGCTTTGCTTTCAAAATATATGTCTACAGTATCAGGATTAAATTTTGCTTCAGAATAACCCATTGCACAGAGAATACGTCCCCAGTTTGCATCATGACCGTAAATTGCCGCCTTTGTAAGACTTGATGTTACTACTGACTTTGCAAGTGTAACTGCCTGTTCTTTGCTTGCTGCATTAATGACCTTTACCTCAAACAATGCTGTGGCACCCTCTCCATCTCCTGCTATCTGTCTAGCCAGATATTCTGTTATATTACGAAGAGCCTTAGTGAACTTATAATATTCCTCATTTTTTTCCGTAATCATATCATTTCCTGCCAGACCGTTTGCCAGCAGTAAAACCGTATCATTAGTTGATGTATCACCATCAACAGATACCATGTTAAATGTATCTTTTATATCACTACTTAATGCCTGATACAATAAATCCTTTGATATGCTTACGTCTGTTGTAATAAATCCAAGCATTGTACACATATTCGGATGTATCATTCCTGAGCCTTTACACATACCACCTATGGTACATTTCTTTCCGCCAATTTCAAATTCAAAGGCAATTTCCTTAGGTTTTGTATCTGTTGTCATTATAGCTTCTGCTGCCATATGACCGCCTTCTATACTTGGGTCCAGTGTTGGTGCAAGCATTCCGATACCATTTACGATTTTGTCCATAGGAAGCTGGGCTCCAATAACACCTGTAGATGCCACCAGCACTTCATCTTTCTTTATATGAAGAGCTTCTGCCGTAGCTTTTGCCATATCTTCACAATATTTCATGCCCTCTTCACCTGTACAGGCATTTGCCACACCACTATTACATACTACAGCCTGAACAACCGGTGAACAGTATATTACTTTCTGGTCCCATTTTACGGGAGCAGCCTTAACCTGATTGGTAGTAAAAGTACCTGCTGCAAGACAAGGCACATTACTGTAAATCATTGCCATGTCCTTTTTCTTACTATTTCCCTCTTTTATTCCAACTCTCAGTCCCATTGCTGAAAAGCCCAATGGTGTTGTAACACCGCCTTTTATTTTTTTCATTATTAAACACATCTCCTTTAACACAATAATGTATGTATTATTCTATGGGAACATCGGCACCTGCTTAAGTCCCTCGTTTTCTTCAAAGCCAAACAATATATTAAAGTTCTGCACTGCCGCACCGGCTGCACCCTTTATAAGGTTATCCAGAGCTCCCATCATTATTATCCTGCCTGTTCTTTCATCTATTTTAAAATTAACATCTACAAAGTTACTTCCCTCGACCCATCTTGTTTCAGGGCACACATCCTTATCCAAAACTCTGATAAAATATTCATTGCCATAATATTTATCGTATACAGCCTTTATTTCTTCATATGTAACTTTCTTTTTCAAATCAGCATAAGCCGTAACTAATATTCCTCTCTGCATTGGAACAAGATGCGGTGTAAAGTTAATCATAACCTCTTCACCTGCTGCATAGCCTAACTTTTCCTCAATCTCCGGTGTATGTCTGTGAGTTGTAACACCATAAGCTTTAATGTTTTCGTTTACTTCACAGAAAAGGTTTGGAACCTTTGCTCCACGGCCTGCTCCCGATGTACCTGACTTCGCATCTACTATTATTGATTTAGGCTCAATTAAACCTTCCTTAACTAATGGGTAAATAGATAAGATACTGCATGTTGTATAACATCCCGGATTTGCAACAATTCTTGCATCCTTAATTTTGTCTCTGTTTATTTCGCACAATCCATAAACAGCTTCATCAATAAACTGTGGACTCTGATGTTTAATGCCATACCACTTTTCGTATGTATCCACATCCTTTATTCTGAAATCGGCGCTTAAATCAATTATCTTTACTTTATTTAATATACTTTCGTTAACTACTGAACCGCAAAAGCCCTGTGGTGTTGCAGTAAATATTACATCAACCTGTTCTGCCAACTCTTCCATATTATCATCTAAACACTCGGCATCGACTATGTTAAACATGTTTCTGAATACATTTGAATATTTTTTTTCTACATAACTTCTTGATCCGAACCATACAATCTCAACATCCTTATGCTGCGTGAGAAGTCTTACAATTTCCACTCCCGCATATCCTGTCGAGCCAATTATTCCTACCTTTACCATAATTATCCTCCTACCGTTAAATTAGGTTTTCAAACATAATAAATTTTATAATTATCTATCACAAAAAACAATACCTTTTACGACATCTTTTTGAATTATACACGTTTTATGTATATTATTCAATATTTTTGCATATTTTCTGTATAAATATGCATATTATTATATTTTTTCTTGCATTTTATGCATAAGTGTTGTATAGTTTTACTGTTGATAATATGTGGTAAACACCACATTATATAAAGAAGATTTTATTTATGGAGGATTTGTAAAATGGCAAAGGAAAAAGTTGTTTTGGCTTACTCAGGCGGACTTGATACTACTGCTATCATCCCTTGGTTAAAGGAAAACTATGATTATGATGTAATCTGTTGTTGTGTAGACTGCGGACAGGGAAATGAGTTAGACGGACTTGAGGAAAGAGCTAAGTATTCAGGTGCTGCTAAATTATATATAGAAGATATTACTGATGAATTCTGTGACGACTACATCGTTCCATGTGTTCAGGCAGGTGCTGTATACGAAAACAAATATCTTTTAGGTACTTCCATGGCTCGTCCGGGAATTGCCAAGAAGTTAGTTGAAATTGCAAGAAAAGAAGGTGCTGTTGCTATCTGTCATGGTGCTACAGGAAAAGGTAACGACCAGATTCGTTTCGAACTTTCTATTAAAGCTCTTGCTCCTGATATCAAGATTATTGCTCCTTGGAGAGACAGCAAATGGACATTGCAGTCACGTGAAGACGAAATTGAATACTGCAAGCAGCATGGTATTGATCTCCCATTTGGAACAGACCAGAGCTACAGCCGTGACCGTAACCTTTGGCATATCAGTCATGAAGGTCTTGAACTTGAAGATCCTGCTAATGAACCAAACTACGACCATCTTTTAGTTTTAGGAGTTTCTCCTGAAAAGGCTCCTGATGAACCTGAATATGTTACAATGACATTTGAAAAAGGTATTCCTACATCAGTTAACGGACAGAAAATGAAAGTTTCAGACATTATCCGTGAATTAAACAGACTTGGCGGAAAGCATGGTATTGGTATTATTGATATTGTTGAAAACCGTGTTGTTGGTATGAAATCACGTGGTGTTTATGAAACTCCGGGTGGAACAATTCTCATGGAAGCTCACAAACAGCTTGAAGAATTAGTTCTTGACAGAGCTACAATGGAAACTAAGAAAGATATGGGTAACAAATTATCACAGATTGTGTACGAAGGAAAATGGTTCACTCCTCTTTGTGAAGCAGTTTGTGCTTTCGTTAAATCAACTCAGGAATATGTTACAGGTGAAGTTAAATTCAAACTTTACAAAGGAAACATTATTAAAGCAGGAACAACTTCTCCATATTCATTATATTCAGAAAGCCTTGCTTCATTTACAACAGGGGATTTGTATGACCACCATGATGCAGATGGCTTTATTACATTATTTGGTCTTCCATTAAAGGTTAGAGCTATGATGCAGAAACAAAACGGACTTACTAAATAAGTAGTATATTTTAAATAAATCCGACAATAGTGATTATATGTATAAATTTTACTATTGTCGGAATTTTTTTGTCTTTTGCCATAAATGCAAATAATCACTTTTCATTTACACTTTCTTTTTTTTATAGTAGAATAGAAAAGATTATGAATACTTATTCCACAATTCGTTTTACGGAGGAATATATGAAAGAAAAGATTATAAAAGTACGGACTTTTTTGCTTAGGCATTTCAAAAACCAGTACCTTCAAACATTGATTATGGGACTGATTAGTTATGAAATGTTATCATATATGTTTTTTGGGCTTGGTACGTGTATAGTTGACTATGGGGTATTCTCTTCTATCACGGCAATGGGTCTTGATGAGCTTATATCAAATATCATATCGACACTTTGTGCAATATTGTTTGCCTATGTTACGAACAAGCTTTGGGTTTTCAAGAGCAAAACCCACGGTTTCGTGGAAGTATTTGGGGAATTCTTGAGATTTGCCAATGTGAGAATCTTTACATTAGTTATGACTGAAACAATTCTTATTGTTTCAAAACTTTTCCACGGAAACCCTTATATTGCAAAAGCTGTTGCGATGGTATTAACAGTAATCCTTAACTATGTATTTAGCAAATTATTTATCTTTAACAAAAGAAAGGAGACAAACAATGAATATAAAGAAAAATAATTTTTCTTTTGGCAAATGGTGTAGTGATAACAAACTCTACTTGCTAGCGTTCTTTCTACCTGTATTGTCAATGACACTTGTTTATTTATTTAAGGGAGTATTTCCGTTTGGGGATGAAATGTATTTAAGGAGTGACTGTTATCATCAATACACACCTTATCTTCAAATTCTTCAGGAAAAGCTTCATAATGGTGGAAGCCTTTTCTACACATGGGAGATTGGTGCCGGTATGAACTTTGTGGCAATTGCCGCTTATTATTTGGCAAGTCCATTGAACCTTCTTACAATTTTATGGCCGGGCAACATGGCTGATTTTGTAAGTTTTTCAATTTTACTTAAAATGGGACTTTCAGGTTTTGCAGTTACTTATTATCTTACAAAGAAATTCGATAAAAAAGACATTCCTACTGTTATCTTCGGAATGATTTATGCCCTGTCAGCTTATTTCGCAGCATTTAGCTGGAACATTATGTGGCTTGACTGTATGTGGCTTATGCCCTTTATGATTTTAGGTCTTGAAAGATTAGTTACACAGAAGCGTTACAAAATGTACTGCATTGCTTTGGCATTAGGTATTTTATCTAACTACTACATTGGCATTATGCTTTGTATCTACAGTGTAATTTATTTTATATATCTGTTATGTGTTTCCGATTTTGATTCTAATGTGGGAGCACTTAAATCAAGATTATTGGCATTTAAGGATTTTGCAATATATTCATTACTAGGTGGAGGACTTGCTGCCAGCGTAGTTCTTCCTGAATATTTCAATATGCTTATGACTAAATCAGCCGATACATCTTTCCCTAAGGCTCTGGAAGAATATTTTTCTATTCTTTACATGCTTTTCAGATCTCTGATTTGCATACCGGTTGCTGATTTAAAATACCCACACGACCCTAACATTTATTGTACTGTGGCCGTATTTATTCTTATTCCGTTATTCTGGTTATGCAAAAAAATCAGTGCTAAGGAAAGAATCGGTAAGACTGTTATTGCCGTAATTATGTTATTAAGTTTTAATTTTAACATACCTAACTATATCTGGCATGGATTCCATTTTCCAAACAGTCTTCCATGTAGAGAATCATTTTTGTATATTTTCCTTATTGTCACAATGGCATATGAGGCATTTATCCATATTAAAGAATTCAAACCTGCACAGATTGTGGGTTCCACCGGTGCTTCAATCGGTTTAATTCTTGTAATGCAGGAAATCTTTAAAAGCACTCAGTTTTTCAGCGAACTTGACATTAGCACAAGCATGACGAAGATTGTATATTTAAGTTTATTATTCATTATTTTGTATTTAATCGTCTTCTTCTGCTATCGCAAATTTACTGATATGAAAGGATTTTTCACATATCTGTTAGTGCTTGTGGTATTCTGTGAATTAACCCTTAACATGACTGTTACAGGTATTCCAAGCACTTCATCAAGAAGCGGATATTATGACGCTACAGAAACATACAAGCAGTTGAATGATCAGGCAAAACAACTTGCTGATTCAGAAGGTGTTCATTTTTACAGAACTGAAGGTGCTGCACACACAACAAGAAATGACGGTGCCCGTTTTGGATACAACAGTATTTCAACTTTCTCATCTGTAGCTTCTGCTGCAATGCAGGATTACTACAATGAAATCGGTTTACAGACATCATTTAATGCTTATTCATATTTAGGACATACACCTCTTACGGCTTCATTGTTCTCTATTAAATATGAATTTACAAATGATAATCCGTCCCTTCGTGACAGCATGACTGAAGTTACAACTTCTAATTATTTAGGAAACAATGGAACAACTTCTTCAGTACTTCATTTATACAAGTACAACAATACTTTACCACTTGGCTTTATGATGAATTTAAGTACTGAAGCTAACTGGAACAAGAAAACAGGAAATCCGTTTGTAACTCAAAATAATTTTGTTATAACTGCAGTTAACGGTGGAAAGACAATATTCCATCAGTTAAATTCTCCTTCCGTAGGAAAATTTACAACGGAATATAACTTTGATGAATATGACACCGTAAATAAAATAAGCGATTCTGATTTATATGATGTGTACTTCTACTGTACAACAGCTTCAGAAACTCTTACAGCCACTGTTTCAAACGGAAAGATTCAGGAAAATGGCACAGAGACAACAACAAAGACATTTTCATCAACTAACCAGAATTATATTTGTCACTTAGGAAAGATTACTGCCGGTTCTACTGTAACGGTAACTGCCGGAGACGGTCAGACACTTTCAGCCTGCTATGCATATGCTTTCGACGATGCAGCTTGGCAGGAGGATTACAAGTTACTTAACCAGAACCCTTACGTTGTAGACACATTTACTGATACTAAGATTACAGGTAAGATTAATGCTACATCTCAGGGAATTATGTACACTTCTATTCCTTATGACAAGAGCTGGAGCGTATATGTAGACGGCGTAAAGACAGAACTTACTCCTATTTGCAACGGTGCTTTGATTGGGGTTTTCATAGACGCAGGAAGCCACGAAGTCACATTCAAATATACACCTAGAGGTTTTGTTCCGGGAATTCTTATAACACTTCTCTGTTTGTTAATTTTCATCGGATTGATATTTAAAGACAGAATTTACGGATTCATTACAAAGTCAAAAAAAGAGTCAGCTCCTGAGGTCAAAAAAGCCCAGAATAACGACTCTAAAGAATAAATAGTAAAAGGGTAAAAGCCCCTTGCAGTCAATTTTGCAAGGGGCTTTTTTTACTGTTTGGGGTACATCTGTTTTATTCACAATGTCCACTTTCTATGTCTTCAATAAGTTCATCAATTTCAGAAATAATCGAATCTATTGTTTCAATATTCTTCTGTTCCATCAAGGCTTTAAGAATTACATCTTTATTTCTGTCATTTACAATCCTATATAGATTTTCTATTACAATTTCTCTGTTCTGATATCTTTTTGAATTAATAAATGCCAATAAATCCGTCAAATATTCTTCTTTTCCTAAATCATACAAAACAGTAAATATAAAGATTTTTGTAAACTCAACTTTTTCCGTTAACAGTATCTTTTCTAAAAATTCAATCAAATCCTTCTTTTGATTTATTTCAACTGCTACATATCCCAATGATGATATTGCGTATCCCCGCACAAGATTACTTTTATCTTTTTCTACTGTATTCTTTAGTAATTTGTATGTCTTTAATGTTTTACCGATGCGCAAAGAATCACAGGCTTCCATTCGTACAAATAAATCCTCGTCATGAACTAAGTGCTGTAATATTTCTTCTGCCTCTTTTAAATCAGCATTCACTAATATTCTGGCAGCAATCCCTCTGTTATTACACCGTTCTCCTCCAGCAATTTCTTTTAATTTAGAAAACTCCTGTTCATTAATGCCTTCCTCATCTGCCTTTTCCTCTAAATCATTTAAGAATATTTCTTCAAGTTTTTCATCAATTGTGCAAATAACTGAACGTGCAGTTTCAACTTTTTTATGTTCAGATAACGATGCAATAATCACCTCTTTATTGCTGTCATCTACAATTTCCTCCAAACATTCAACTGCTGCACTTCTGTTGCAATGATTATTTGTATCAAGCATTGCCAATATGTTTTTCAGGTATTTCTGTTGTCCCATCTTATATAAAATAGTATATATGTTTATCTGCGCAAACTGTGATTTTTCCTTTTCCAGTCTTTCCTCAAGAAACTTTGTCAATTCACCTTTCCTGTGAATTCTATTTGCTATCTCTCCCAAGGACAGTACTGCATATCCTCTCACACATCCACTTGTATCCTTCTTTGCCATACTTTCTAACAAATTATAGGTTTCCACAGATTTGCTTATACACAACGAATCACAGGCATCTGCTCTTACAACCCATGTCTTATCTTTAGTAAGCCGTAATAATATCTGTTCGGCTTTTTCATCTTGCGACACCACTAAGGCTTCCGCAACAACAGATCTGATATATGCATCTTTGTCATATGACAATTTATTTAATATGCTTAAATCTTTTTCATCAAAATCTTCCGCATAGGATTTTTCTTCCAAATCCATTAATAATTTATCTTTTTCTTTAAAGTTCATTGTTCCGTGCTCCTTTCAGTATATGTGCCCCAAAGCAAAAAAATCTCCTTTTTTGGCACATATATAACTTAACAAATTCTGCAAACATTTTTTTGTAAATGCCTACAAATAAATACACCTTTTAATTTCAATTTTTTCTTTAACTTTTTTATCTTCGTTTATGTTTTGGTTTTTTATTCCCTTTTTTCTTACTCTTAGCCTTATTTCTAACTTTACGAGTATTTATTTTTTCTTTTGCTTTTAGATGTGCTCTTATTTTTTTCTGTCTTCATTAGATGTATTTGGATCCCTTAACCTTTTAAAAAGTTCATCAATTGAAAGACCTGTTAGTCCCGTATCTTTAACATTTTCATTTCCTTTTGTTCTAACTTCTAAGCGTTTTTTCAATAAACTCACTTTCACACGAACTTTAACCCTTACTTGAGTTTGAGAAACATTTCTCACTTTATATACCTCTTGTGCTTGACCTCCTATATATATAATACTTCCAACTGTTATCACACCTGCCGCAGCTAAAGCAATCCATCCTGTAGCATTCCATACATTAGCTGCCCCATACGTATAAAAAGGGGCTGCAATTGCATTGTGTCCACTCGGATCCACATAATTAATCGGATTTTCCCCACAATACGCATATAGATTCCATGTGCCATAATCATTTTTCTCTCCCCTGTAACTATCTTGTGTCAAAAATGTTGCACTCTCTGGATTATAATATCTCGCATTCAGATAATACAATCCTGTCGGTTCGTCATAAACTCCCGATGTATAACACACTTCATTGTAGAAATCCTCGCTACCATACTTCTTAGTATTTCCATAATCATCATACTGATAACTTACGACACCACTACCAGCTTCATCAACCACATTGGTCACACTTGTCCTGATATCCTTATTATAAAAGTATACATGCTGTCCCTCATCACTGTAGCGTATTGTTGAAATCACATTTTCCTGTGCTCCTATGATATTCTGACTTGTCTTATTACCCTTACTGTCAGTCGTATATAACAACACACCTCCCTGATAGTAATAATTTGTTATCATTCCATTATCACTCTTCGAGATTCTCTGACCGTTATAATTGTATGAATTTATTTGAGTATACTTTATTGGTCCTTCTGCTTCTTCCATACATGTTAGTTGTATCAGTTGATTATTTGCATCATATTCTTTACGTGTTATCTCCTGTATATATGATGGTCTAAATGTTATTGCCTGTTCATTTATTTGGTTTCCGTTTGCATCATACCAATAATATGTCGTAGACGTTCTTATGTTCTGCTTAAAAACCTCTCTCTATATCAATTGGTTTAATTCATTATATAGTGCTAGCATATAAATAGTGCAAAACACAATGAGATATTCCCATGAAAATATTATATAATACCAAAAGGAGGTACTCATTATGCCAAGAAAACAACATACCAAACAATTCAAACTGGATGCCATTAATTATCGCAAGGAGCATCCTGATTTCACACAACTTCAATGTTCCAAGAACCTAGGCATCGGCATTAGCACCCTTGCCAGATGGGAGTCGCAGTACCGTAACAACGACGGCGACATTCCCGTAATCGGTTCAGGCAATTACGAATCCGAAATACAAAGGGAAAACGCACGTCTTAAACGCGAACTCCGTGACACTCAGGACGCACTCGATGTGTTAAAAAAAGCCATAGGCATTCTGGGAAAAGACTAACCCTGAACGCCCTAATGCTGTCTGGTGTACTGACATTACATACGTATGGACCAATGACGGCTTTGTGTACCTTAACTGTGTAATAGATCTTTTTGCACGAAAAATAATTGTGTGGACTCTTGCCGACACAACGGAAGTTTCCACTGTAATAAAGACAATTGAAAAAGCTAAGGCAATACGTAACACTGATTTACCATTAATAATACACACCGACCGCGGAAGTCAGTATGTGTCACAGGCATGGCGTGAAGCCACCAAAAACATGCAACGCAGTTATTCACATAAAGGTTATCCTTATGACAATGCCTGCATTGAATCCTTCCATTCACTCATAAAAAGGGAATGGCTTAACCGTTTTAACATTAAGAATTACAGACACGCATACAACCTGATTTTTGAATACATTGAAGCCTTTTATAACACTGTAAGAATTCATAGTCATTGTGATTATATGTCTCCTGACGAATTTGAAAAATTGTATGAGAGGGTTAAATCTCTGCCGGCTGCTTAGCTGACAGAACTTCTCATTTTATTTTGTGCTAAATCTTGACATAGCACCAATATGCCATCTGCTTTTACTCCTGTAACTGCCGACGCTACTGATAATCCAATAGCAATTGTTCTTTTTAACATTTTCTTCATTATCTCTTCTCCTCCATAAAACATTAAAAATAAATTTTGTCCTCCAGTTCCTTCTATATAAAAAATCCCTGAGCAGTAACCATACCGGTATTTCAGATTCTATCCGATACATCAATCTGATTCTGCCTAGGGATTATGTTCTTTTATTAATGTTTTTCATAATACAATCATTTTTATCGTTTTTTATCCTCTTTTGTTGATTGTAACATTCATTACAATTAATTACAATATTTTTTCAATTAATTGTCATCTCTATTTATTATTGTACAACTCGATCAAATTACATGTTTTCATGTCCTTTGTATCTTCCGGCTCAATCTTGTTCCATGCTGAGGTGTTGAAGTCTTTGCTTACGCTTTTAACATATTTGTTGTACTCTTTTGCAAAGTACTGATCCTTTGCTTCTTTAATTATTTCCGCCTTGTTTGTGGCTGTTGCAGTCTTATCATAATTATCAACGCAATAGATTAAGTAATAATTCTTACCATCGTTAATTATTTTGCTTACCTGACCCGGATTTACTTTAAAGGATTCTGTTTCAAACTTTTGCTTAGCCTCGTTCTTCTTAAGAACTTTCTCTACGGAATCATCTTCGCTTACCTGTTTAGCTTCTTTAGAAAAGTCCTGTTTTTCATCAGTCACTTTTTTTGCAATCTTATTTAACTTAGATTTAATTTCTGCCACAGTGTTATTGTCTGTACTCATTCGTATATATTGGATTTTGATTACTCTGGCATCCTCTTCACTAATGTCGTTTCCTACGTCTTCCGTAACTTTTTCATAAACTTTATCTGCCAGCTCATAATTACAATATACAGCCTGAACATCATCTAAAGTAGCCTCTGTGAAATCTTTTTCATCCTGACTTAGTTTGTTATAATATTCATTTGATAAATCCACAACTTCAGCCATATCATCTTTATCCAGACGGACGTTTTTCTCTTCGGCCATAGATGATATTGTGTATTTTACGGAAATATCTTCCTTTGCCTTATCCATAATATATTCTTTCATTGTAAGGTCATTGTTAATTTTGGCATTCCAGTCAATGTCTCCACCGAAATCCTTCTTGTATTTATTCACATAATCCATAAATACAAGTTTATATTCGATTTTGCTACAAACCAGTTCGTTAACCTTGAATATCTGATTACTTCCAAGTCCGAATATCTTTCCAAGAATTGGTGTGTCACTTTTTATTTTGCACCCGGTCAATACTGTTCCGGCAAGTATCACTGCCATTCCCAGTGAAATTATCTTTTTAAATTTTTTAACTTTCATTTTGCCTCCCACTACATACGCATAACATCTTCAAGAATAGTATCTACACTTTCTGTAATATGTTTCGCAGCATGCTTTACTTCTGTATCAGACCACTGCATTGCGTAGCTGTAAAAACTATGTTCAAACATATTAATGTCACTATATCCGCTTCCAAATACTACCGTATCCTCAGGTGATATTTCATAAATATGCTGAATAAGGGCAATCGCCATTCCCTTTGTGACAAACTCGCCCGTTACAAACATTCTGTTAGGATCAGCTATTGCTACATTTGCCTTTGCTGCCCATTTTTTATAGAAATGCTCGTACTGTTTTTCATCAAAACCGTCCTTTGCATAAATTGTAATCTTTGTTATCTCTCCCCTGATGTCCCGCATGTCTTTAATAAATTCAGCTTCAATCCCCTTTTGTTTGAGAAAATTCACAAAGGAATAATCATGGGTTGTTACGAAAGTATCCCTTTCACCTGAAAACAATAGCTGGAACTTTCCAATAAACTCATCCTTTGCCAATTCCGAAACAATATCAAGGCATACAAGCCTGTCCACTGCAGTTTTGCTTATTACCTTATCCTGATAAATCACAACTCCGCCGTCGTTGCATATGTATATTATTTTGTTCTTTACTTTTCCAAATAAATCTTTCACTGCATTGTAATTTTTTCCTGTAGCTACAGCGAACTTCATTCCATTATCAATTAAGTTATTTATTAATTCAATAGTTTCTTCTGATATATTTTCATTATCCTGTGTCAATAATGTATCTTCTAATCCACACACAATAAAATTAATCATTTTGCCTCCTCATTTACTTCTTTATGTAACTAGCAGCTGACCTTTTTCCATAGACTATTTTATTAGAAACTTTTCTATATGCAACCACTTTATAGTAATATATTTTATTTTTAATCAAAATTTCATTAATTGAAGTAACTTTTTTGGTTACAGTTTTATATTTTTTATATTTTTCTTTTTTTGCACTTTTTTTGTAAATTACATAACCGGTAGACCCCTTTATCTTATTCCAAGATACCTGAGCCCCTGTTTTAGTTGATTTAATCACTGGCTTTTTCGGTGTCTGAGGTATAGGTATTACCTTAACAGCCTTTGACTTTGCACTCTTATATTTTGTGCCTTTTACTATTTTACATGCTTTAACTTTATAATAATAAGCCTGTCCGGTAATTAATTTTCTATCGGTAAATGAATGTACATTACCTTTTACTATCTTTAATAATTTATATTTTTTATTTGTCTGTTTTTTATAAATGTAATATCTGCTGACTCCCGCTTCAACATTCCATTTAAGTTTTATGGCATTATATTTTTTTGAAATTCCGCTTACGACAGGAACCTGCGGTTTGTTGCTGTTTCCTATTTGAACAGTCATGGTTCCCATGCTTGAACACTGTGTAAATGCCCTGACAGTTACAAGCCCTTCTTTCTTTCCGGTAATGTTTCCATTAGCATCAACTGTTGCAATTGCCGGATTATCTGACATGTAATATACCTTACCTGATGACACTTTAACAGGTAATTTTACTTTGGAATCTTTTGGAATTTCCTTTTCACTTACTGTTGTGACATATGTAGCTGCAATATACCCTGTATATTTTTTTCCGTTCTTGGTTAGCGTAACATAATACCAATAAGGGTTACTAAGCCAGCTGCTTCCAAAATCTGCTGTTGTCATAACTCCCTTTGAAACTATAACTTTATCTCCTTTTGCAAGGGTTACTACTTTTTTATATGATGTTGCAGGTCCCTTACGTACATTAACTGCAGAAATAATTTCTCCTGATTTTGTTGCCTTTCCAAGAGTTACCGTTGCTTTTTCATCCGGCATATTATTGTAAACCGGAACGATAAACGTCTTTGTTAAATGGGCAATTCCCATATTTTCATATGCGGAAGAAGTAATTGCAGCTTCTGACGCAGCACCGGAAACATTAGTCATGTACTGATGTTCATACAATCCATAACTTGATGCTTTATTTACATTGAATCTCTGATAATAAATCGTATTCTGTCCGCAGTTTATGTATTTCTCTCCTATATAAATTGCTCCACCGTTAATAGACTTCATTGGGGTGTTCCAAGGTCTTTTATAAGTGTTTCCCGACGCCGCCCATGACAGTCCGTTTGCTATAGGGTTTGAACTTGAATATGCACCTATATTATAGAAGTTATAAATTCCTTTATTCTTTCCATATTCTCCGTTAACACTTCCACCGGCACCCATTCCTGCATATTTAACATTTTTAGCAGTTCCAATTTCCTGAACTATTTTCGATGCAATATAATATGCGCTGACATTACTCTCTTTTGCCGCTGACATAATCCGAGCAGAGTATTTAGTATTTGTTGTTTTATATTTGCCATCGGATGTTAAATATCCTATTTCATTATTATGCATAAATGAACCGTCGAGAATAGCTTCAACACCATCCTGGGTCTGGTTTACGGCATCATAAGACAATTTTTCAAACATATAAGCATGCTTTGTATTTAAAAAATTTCTCGGATCCATAAAATAGGCTATGGTGTTTTTAGATGCAGTAACCCAGTTTCCGCCATCCTTAGCTATATATTTTCCCTTTGTAACATCATAATCTGCCGGTTCATTGGACTTTAAGAATTTACTATAAGCGTTTTCAATAAGGCTTCTGTTCTTATTGTACTCATTATCTACAGCCTGACTGAAGTCAATGCCGGTATTGTACATTTCAAATTTCCAATTCGGATACTTTGAATGAAGTCCTCTCAGGTAATTTTTGTAACTTTGAGGAAAATTTTTAATACTTTCCTCAAAGGGATCTGTAGCGGCATTTACTTTAACAGTATCAACGTTTAAGCCACACAAACCTAAGACCATGGCTATTGCCATAATCATACTAAGTACCATATTTAAAAATTTATTCATATGTATCCTCATTATTCTTCACTCTTGTCTTTTCGCTCAACCTACAATGTTACTTTTTTTAATCAAATTTATTTTCTTACTTTAACTCCCTTTGTTCCACGCTTTCCTATTTTCAGTTTGCGTAAATCAACTTTTTTACCTTTACATTTTACTACTTCGTTATCACCTACATCAAGAAGGTAAACATTGGAAACAAAGTCATCAGGATTTAACTTAATTCCCCTGACTCCAAGAGTAGCTTTTTTCATTTCAGGTACTTCCTTAATCGGGAATCTTAAGAAAATTCCTTCATTAGTCTGAAGAACAAGGATTTCCCTTGTATACTGCAATTCCGTGTCAGGAGCATTGTCATCTATCATATCCATTCCACCGAATTCCATCTGTTCAAAATCGAGAGGTTCAAAATCATCAGAGCCTCCGGATAAAACTACCGGCATGTCCATGTCTTCATTATTTACTTCACGTTCTGACACTCTTGTAACCTTAACAGAAACCAGTTCATCTCCTGCAGCCAGTTTCGTTGCTGCCATTGTTTTTCTGTTAGTTTCAAACTCACTTCCGTCTACTAATTTAATCATACCGTTTTTCGTGGTAAATAAAAGTTTTTTATCTTTGATCTGACTAAAGCTTACAAGGGCAACTATGCTTTCACCCTGACTGCTATAGTTTCCAAGATTATCTATTGGTACACCTTTTTCCCTTACTTTCTTTGTAGGAATTTTCTGTACCTTAATCTGATGAACATTTCCATCGTCCGTAAATATGCATATTGTATCTGTATTCATACAATTGAAATAATATTTATTATCCCTTGTAACAGATTCAATATTTCTATCAAAAGTTGCCGGTTCAAGAAGCTTGGCATATCCGAATTTGTCCTGAACGAAAACAACCTCCTGTTCAACAAAGGCATTTTCATCAAAGACAGCCTCTTTTCCATCTTCGATTACCGTCTTTCTTTCTGTAGCATACTCTTTCTTAATTGCCCTAAGGTCTTTTTTAATAACCCTTGTCATTGCACGCTTGCTTGACAGAATATCTTCATATTCCGCAATCTGATTAACCAACTCCTGATATTCTTTTTGGAGAGCCATAATTTCAAGTCCAATGAGTTTTGCAAGTCTTAAATCAAGAATTGCCTGTGCCTGACGTTCCGTAAATGAAAGGTTTCCTGCAAGGATTTCAGACTCAGGATTTTTAAATTTAATCCCCTCTGTTTTCCCATTTACAAGACATTCCTTTACCTGCTTCTGGCTCTGACATCCTCTTATGATTTCTATTATTAAATCAATTATGTTAGTAGCCTTAATAAGACCTTCTTTTATTTCCTTCTGCTCTAAGGCTTTATTAAGAAGCGTTGTGTATTTTCTTGTTGCCAGTTCATACTGAAAATCAACGCTATACTTAATTATGCTCTTAAGTCCCATTACTTCTGGACGTCCGTCAGCAATAGCCAGCATATTTACACCAAAAGTATCCTCTAACTTTGTTTTTTTGTAGAGCATATTTTTCAGTTTTTCAACATCGGCACCTTTCTTAAGTTCCAGAATGATTCTCATTCCGTCCTTATCCGATGCATTAGAAATATCCACAATATCTGTTGTCTTCTTAGTTTCTACTAAGTCTATGACATCTGAAATAAACTTTCCTATTCCTGCTCCAATCATTGTATATGGAATTTCAGTAATAACAAGTTTATCTTTTTCTCTTCCTTTTCCCTTTTCGAATTCAATCTTTCCACGAAGTTTTAATTTTCCACTTCCTGTTTTGTAAATATCCTTAAGGTCTGATTTGTTTGCCACAATACCGCCTGTAGGGAAATCCGGTCCCGGCATAATTTCCAGCAATTCTTCTGTTGTGATGCTGTTTTTATCCATATATGCAATTACAGCGTCAACAACTTCTCCTAAATTGTGGGTTGGTATGTTTGTAGTCATACCTACTGCAATACCTTCTGCACCGTTAACCAGAAGATTAGGAACCCTTACAGGAAGTATCTGTGGTTCCTTCTCTGTTTCATCAAAGTTTGGAATAAAATCAACTACGTCTTTATTTAAATCTGCAAGGTACACATCTTCAGTAAACTTTTTAAGTTTTGCTTCAGTGTAACGCATTGCAGCTGCACCGTCACCTTCAATGGAGCCAAAGTTTCCATGTCCGTCAACCAGTGCCATTCCTTTCTTAAATTCCTGTGCCAAAACCACAAGAGTTTCATATATGGAACTGTCACCATGTGGATGATATTTACCCATTGTATCACCGACAATACGTGCCGACTTACGATGGGGCTTATCATAAGATAATCCAAGCTGATCCATTGCAAAAAGCACACGTCTTTGAACCGGCTTTAACCCATCCCTTGCATCCGGGAGAGCTCTGGCGCAAATAACGCTCATGGCATAGTCAATATAGCTTTTCTGCATCACCTCAGAATATTCTGTTTTTATAATTTGTTCTGCCATTACACACTCCTATATATCAAGTTCAGCATCTCTTGCGTGTTTATAAATAAATTCACGTCTCGGTGCTACTTCGCTTCCCATTAACATGCTGGTTACATCTGATGCCATTTTTGCATCTTCTATTTCAACCTGTTTAAGTATTCTTCTTTCAGGGTCCAATGTTGTTTCCCACAACTGGTCCGGATCCATTTCTCCTAAACCTTTGTATCTTTGAAGAGTAAATCCTGTGTGGGTCTTTCTGTATTTTTCCAATGCCTTATCGTCATATAAATACTCACCTTTTCCCTTTCTTGGAACCACTTTATAAAGCGGAGGTGTTGCAATATATACATGACCATGACTTATTAAGTCAGGCATAAATCTATAGAAAAATGTAAGAAGTAATGTATCAATATGGGAACCGTCAACATCGGCATCCGTCATAATTATGATCTTGTGGAATTTCAGTTTTTCAATATCAAAGTCATTTCCATAACCCTCTGAAAATCCACATCCAAAAGCATTAATCATTGTTTTAATTTCAGCATTTGCCAAAACTTTATCCATTGATGCTTTTTCAACATTTAAAATCTTACCCCTAATAGGCATAATAGCCTGAGTTTTTCTGTTTCTTGCTGTCTTTGCAGAGCCTCCGGCAGAATCACCCTCCACTATAAAGATTTCGCATTCTTCCGGCTTTCTGCTTTCGCAGTTTGAAAGTTTTCCGTTGCTATCTATTGAGAATTTACTTTTTGACAGTAGATTTGTCTTTGTACGCTCCTCTGCTTTTCTTATTTTTGCAGATTTTTCAGCACAGGAAATTACATTCTTTAATGTTTCCAGATTCTTATCAAAGAATAAAACAAGCTGTTCTCCTGCAATATTTTTTGTAACTTTCTCTGCATCAGGGTTATCAAGTTTTGTCTTTGTCTGTCCTTCAAATCTAGGGTCCGGATGCTTGCAGGCAACCACAGCCACAAGACCGTTTCTAACATCTGCTCCCGTAAAGTTATTGTCCTTTTCCTTAAGGATTCCCAGTTCCCTTGCATATTGATTTATTGTCTGGGTCAGGATTGATTTAAAACCTGTAATGTGAGTGCCTCCCTCCTGAGTATAAATATTATTACAGAATCCTGAAATACTCTCTGTAAATTCATTTATATACTGAAAAGCAACTTCTATCTCGATTCCGTCCTGTTCTTTTTTGAAATAAATAATATCAGTAACCTTTTCCTTGTCTTTATTCATGTCCGTAATAAATGCCTTAATTCCCTCAGGCTCGTGAAATGTTACCGTCTCCTCTTCCCCTACACGTTTATTTTCAAATACAATGGAAAGTTCAGGGTTAAGATAAGCTGTTTCGTGAAGTCTGCTTTTAATAGCTTCTGCCTTAAAATATATCTTTTCAAAAATTTCTGAATCCGGGAAAAATCTAACTGTTGTTCCTGTATCATTTTTTCTACATGTTCCTGACTGCTTTAAGTCATAGCATATTTTTCCCTGTTCATACCTCTGGTTGTAAATTTTTCCATCACGCTTTACATCAACTTCCAGCCAAAGGGACAATGCATTAACAACCGAAGAGCCAACACCGTGAAGTCCACCGGAAATCTTATAGTTCCCGTCACCAAACTTACCACCTGCATGAAGAGTAGTAAATACTACTTCCACTGCAGGTCTTCCTGTCTGTTCATTAACATCTACAGGAATTCCTCTACCGTTATCACAGACAGTTGCTGAACCGTCTTTCTCCAGAGTAACCTTAATTTCTGAACAATATCCTGCCAGATGCTCGTCCACTGAGTTGTCAACAATTTCATAAATCAAATGATTTAATCCTTTTGTTCCTACACTTCCTATATACATTCCCGGTCTTTTTCTTACGGGATCAAGTCCTTCCAACACGGAAATACTATTACCATCATAATTGTTTGCTGCCATTCTATCTCCTTAACAATCTGTAACTGTTACTATTTTTCTTTTTTCATTCTAAAAAAGCCTGTTCCAAAATGCTTTCTCATAAGATAATCTTTTCCCTCAAAATGAGCAAAATCATTTAATCTTTCAATATGAAATGTTTTCATTTTTTCATCATATAGGATATGAGAAATACTACAGTTTTCCAACTGTCTGCCATAGGTAAGCCACTTTGCATAATCTGCCCCTACTATTCCTGTAAGCAGGGCTCTTATTACACCACCATGGGTTACAACACATACATTTTCGTAATTTTCCTTTGTTAAATCCTTCAGGGCTTCAAATGATCTTTCAAAAACCATCCTGCAGTTTTCTCCACCGTCAGGATAAGGAATATCCTCCGTCATTGTTGCACGCTTTTCCAGAAAATCGCCATACTTTTCTCTCATTTCATCATTGGTAAGTCCTGTCATACCACCAAAGTTCGCCTCCTGCCATCTCTCATCAATAACTCTCGGCTTATTTAAATGCTTATTAATAATATCTGCCGTTTCCCTTGCACGAATCAAATCACTGGAATAAACAGCTTCAATGTCATAAGTCTTTAACCTCTGACCTAACAAATCTGCCTGTTCTCTTCCCTCAGGAGCAAGCTCCACGTCTACATTACATAATTTACTACACTGTCTTCCATGTCTGATTAAATAAATATTCATATGTACCTCTTTAATATTAATTTATATACATTATCATTCCCGGACCCAATTTGTCTGTAGGTCTCGCCGTAAATCCGTTTTTCTTATAAAAATCCTCACGTCCTACAGCACACATTAAATCAAGCATTATCTGTGTATCCGGAAGTTTTAACTCTTTTACAAAATCAATAAGACTTTCCATCAGCATCTGGCCAACTCCTTTGCCCTGATATTCCGGAATTACTATTAAATCCTGTATGTAACAGATAACAGCTCCGTCTCCTACGATTCGCCCCATCCCTATTGGTTTCCCCTCATCATAGGCAACTAATGTTAAAATGCTGTTTTCAATTGCCTTCTCTGCCTGTTTTTCTGTAAGAGGCTTCCAGTTTACCGATTTTCTTAATTTTAGATATGTATTTGTGTCTAAATCATTATCTTTTAAATACATTTTTATCATCTTGGCTTTCCTTAAATTATCAAAGTGTAGTATCCTACACTTTAACTAATTTAGTATACTACATCTAGGGTTTTTCTTCAAGATTTCTCACAAAAACTTGTGGTTTTTGGTGTCTGTTTCTTAATTTTGAATTTTTTTACAACTATGTATTTCTCATATTTGTCAATAATATTATCAGGTGATTGTTATGAAAAGAAGATTTGAATTAATTTATCGTATTTTATTTATAATTATTTGTGCAGTTGGAATTTTTATTCATTTCGACTTAAACGACAGAGATTATAATGCCCATGAGTTTAGTTTTTTTACTTTATGGAGCAATATTTTCTGTCTTGTTTTTATGTGTGTACTTCTCATCAAGCACTTTATTGGAAAAGACACCCGTTCAAAATGCCTTATTTATTTTAAAGGAATGGCTTTGTCATCCATAATTTGCACTTTTTTAGTCTATCATTTTTCCGAATACAAAATAATCATGTCAACTAACAAACCATTTATTCTGGGGCTACCTCTCGAAAGTATTATAGCCCATTATATCGTGCCGTTTATGTTTATTGCGGACTGGATTTTCTTTCAGCCTAAGGGTTTGTTTAAATGGCACTATATTTTCACATGGCTGGCTTTTCCTTTTGTTTATATAGTTTGCTTTTTTACACGGTGCCAATGTAACAGTCCTTCAGAATTTGTTAATGTACCTAAATATCCTTACTTTTTTCTCAATTATGAATGCATTGGAATGGGAAAATGCCTTTTTTATATTTTAATGCTTTTGTTAATTTTTATCGGTATCAATCTGCTTATTGTTTTTACTGATAAATTTCTGGCAAAAATCAAAAGTAAATCTTCAAAAAATTAAAAACCATTAATGCAGACATATCTATGGCAGAAGTTATCGTAGATATTAAAACAAAATAATGGAATAATACGGATTATCCCGTGGTTTCCGGGAAAAACGCAAAGATTATATGCATTTCTTTTATTTATAAATCTGATAATTATAATATTCACCAACAGCCGGCGTCATTATCAGACGCCGGCTGTTATTTTTTTCTTATTAACACAAACAAACTGTTTGCATATACTTTTACTTTAAATCAATTTATTTTTACTTTTTTAGTGTTACTCCACTTACCATATACTTTCTTCTTTTTCTGTTTAATAAATCCTCTCACCTTGAAATAGTAAGTATTTTGCGAGAGTTTTTTTATTATTTTTGATGTAGTGTCTGAACCTTTAATTACAAAACTCTTTTTATTTTTTGTAATTTTTTTATTGGTTCCATACATTATCTGATAGCCTGCTACACCTGCCACTTTCTTCCATGTAAGCTTTACTTTATTGCCCTTTAAAACTTTTGTTTTCACCGCTACTTTCTTTAAATTCTTCTTAGATTCCGTAGCTTTAGTTTTATTTTCGCCTGTTGGCTTTTTTAGATTTCCTTCCTCTTTGGTTGCCGGTAAAACATCCGGAGAGACTGTCGGTTCATCATTTTGTCTGGTTGTTCCGTTTTCTCCACTTGCGCCACTCGGTACAGCTGTATTTTCTTCATCACCTTTTGTCTCATACGGCCATGGACATGTGTCAATTGTTCCTGCATATGTCCACAAATCTGTCCTTGACAAGTCAAGATGTATTGATGGACAAACCGTCATTGATTTTGAATTCACATACATTCCATCAATTTCCACACATGAATGATTAATTGTAATAAAGGTAGCCATATATGGTTCGTTACCCGGAGTACGAACCCACTGTTCGCCCACTTCGTCATATCTTCCTTCATCCGTGTTAATATCTGAATCCTCTAGAGATCCTCCATTTGCCACATAAGGTGTATTTAATCGCTGCCTTGAATAGTCGCAGTCATAATAGTAGTCTTCTTCAAATCCGTACTCAGGATTACTTATTTCTTCTGCCGAAAGGATAAAAACCTTGTCAATTGTATTATTTCCTCCCGGTGTTCCATGCTTACTATTATCTTTATTTTCAAGTTCCGTTTCAATAATTGCGCTCTGTTCATCAGGAGTAAAAGCCCTGTCTGAAAAATCGCTATTTAACCATTTTCTTAAAGTACAGTTTTCCCATGTAACCTCTACATCAAATGCATTATCATTTTCATCATAACGCCTAATATATTGGTTATACCACATAACATCCAGATTTTTATCTGCAACAAGAAAGGCATCATTTCCATTTACTGACAACACCCTCCACTTTATTGGGTCTTTTTTCTCACCTGTTATATCAGACTGAGGATAACTTCCAAAGTAAATGCAGTCATATATAACCGCACGTTCGGCAACTTTCTTTGGGTTCTTAAGTGTCGTAACTCCTGCCACCGATCTTGACATTGTTGGTAATATTGCAACAACAAGTGTAATCACAGTCAGCAGCGAAATTAATGTGTTAATTCTTTTTTTCATAAATATCTCTCTTTCCTTTCGCCTTTTTAACCGCTACATATTTAAGCACTTTTTAATATTAAATTATATTCACGTACATACTTCTAATACAAGTATAACACATATATATACTTCCGTCTATTTGTCATAATTGCGGATTGTCATGCCTCAACTGATATAGAAAAATGACCACACAAAACTGTGCGGTCATCTATCTTTTTTGATTATTATATTATCATTTTACTTAATAACTTTTGCACCATTAACGGTTTTAACTTTCTTATAACCTTTGATATTAACTTTCTTAAGCTTTGGATTTCCCCAAACAACTATTGTTTTCAGATATTTAGGATTTAGTCTCAGTTCTTTTAGTGAAAGTTCCTTAAGTCCTGCATTTGCCCATCTGAACCATTCGATTCTGTTTTTCTTTGAAAGTACAAAGTTTTTAACACCTTTTCCATCTACTGAAAATTCTTTCAGTTTATTGTTTTTTGACAAGTCAACTTTTCCTGTAATTTTAGTCCAGTTTATGCTAAATACTTCAAGTTTTTTGTTTTTTGTAAAATTAACATTTTTAATCTTACCGTTTTCAAAATATACTTTTTTCAGGTTTTTAAGCTTTGAAGTGTCAATTGAATTTGCTGATACATCAAATGTTACTGTTTTTAACTTTGGACATGTTCCAAATTTAATCTTTTTAACATTTCCTAAAAGTTGTACAGATTTAAGTTTCTTTAAAGCCGGAATATTAAAATTCTTAAATTTCTTAACCCCTTCCAATGAAAGTTTAGTTAAGTTTTTGTTATATTTCAGAGTCTTAAGTGTAGGATTGCTACTGATATATAAATTCTCCAGTTTTTTTATCTTTCCCGTATCCAACTTTGCGAAAGAAACATCATATAATCCTAATTTTTTCAGGCTCTTAGTATTATACAAACATTCAATATTCTCTGCTACTGATGCATAGTGTTTATTATTTTTTGTGCGACCGTTTATTAATGACAATTGCAGATTTTCGAGATAGTCAAGTTTGTCTATTCCCTTAAAGTCAAACTTAAATTCGTCCTTTTCGTAATACAGCTTCATGCCTGTTGTATCTACATCATCAAGACCATCCAAATCCGGATATTTGCTAATAGTAAGCTTTGTGATTTTTTTAGACTCATCATCACTCAAATAACCATCATCATTTTTGTCATAGACTTGAACAGCCTTTCTCAGACTTTCCTCCGGGAAATTTGTACTATTGATTTCCACTCCATTGTCAGCTGCACTGACACACATTCCCATCATTAGGGAAATCATCCCCGTTACAATAACTCCTTTTAACACTCTCATAATAATACCTCCGTTCTATTTTTTCATTATGATTTTTTCTTTTATACTTATTAAACGCAAGGCAAACTATTTTTATTGCAGAAAAAAAGAAATATTTTTTATTTTTCCGTCACAATTATCTTATTCTTTCCGTAAGACCAACCTTCTTCTGTACTTTTCTAAGTGTCTTGTTGGCAAAATAAGCTGCCTTTTCGTCATTTTCCTTTATAACACCGTTTAAGTATGCTTTGTCCTTCTGGATTTCATAGAATCTGTCCTGTAAAGGCTTCAGTCTGTCAGCTACGCATTCACCTACTGCCAGTTTGAAATCTCCATAGCCTTTTCCGTCAAATTCCTTTTCAACCTCTTCAATAGTCTTTCCTGTAATACATGAGTAAATATTAATAAGGTTCTGAATACCCGGTTTTTCATCCGAATATCTGATTTCCATGTCTGAGTCAGTAACTGCTCTCTTAAATTTACGGATAATTGTATCAGGATCATCCATAAGAAGAATACTTGCATTTGGATTTTCGTCTGACTTTGACATTTTCTTGCTTGGATCCTGAAGGCTCATTATTTTTGCAGTAGACTCACCGATATATGCTTCAGGAATAGTAAATACGTCACCGTAAATTCCATTAAATCTATTGGCAATATCCCTTGTTAATTCCAAATGCTGTTTCTGGTCAACACCTACAGGAACAACATCAGCCTGATATAACAGAATATCTGCTGCCATAAGTGAGGGATAGGTAAATAATCCTGCATTAATGTTATCTGCATGTTTTGCCGCCTTATCCTTAAACTGTGTCATTCTGTTTAATTCTCCCATGTAAGTGAAGCAGTTAAGAATCCATGCAAGTTCTGCATGAGCTGATACATGAGACTGGAAATATATGCAGTTTTTCTTTGGATCAAGTCCTGCTGCTACATATAATGTGTATAAATCTCTGGCTCTCTTTCTTAATTCAGCAGGATTTTGTCTGATTGTTAATGAATGTAAATCTGCAATTGCATAAAAACATTCATATTCTTCCTGCATTTTGAGCCAGTTATCAAGTGCTCCTAAATAATTTCCTAAAGTTAATGTGCCTGTTGACTGCATGGCACTATATGATACTTTTTTATCACCTAGCATAATTTTTCTCCTTGAATAATAGTTTCTTATAAAATACTCTATACATAATACCACTTTTCACGTTGTTTGAATAGTGAATAATCACTGTTCTGATTTAATTGCCCATCGCATTTTCGTGGATTTTGCCCTTGGATTTCTCATACATTCTTCTTTCCCCGGTCTTATTACATCTCTTGCCACGTCGCTGTAAATACCTTGTTTCTTTAAGGTCTTAAATGACTTTTTAACCAGTCTGTCCTCTCCCGAATGGAAAGTAAGTATTGCCACCCTGCCATTTGGTGCCAGGACATTTGGCAGTTTTTCCAGAAATTCATATAAAACTTCAAATTCGTTATTAACGTCAATTCTAAGTGCCTGAAATGTTCGTGCACAGCTTTTCTTTACTGCTTCTTCTCTTTCTTTTTTAGGAATATGAATTAAAGCTTTTTCAATAATATCCTTCAACTGCAAAGTGGTTTCTATTTTGTTTTTTCTTCGTTCTTCTACGATTTTTTTTGCAATCTCATAGGCGTAAGGTTCATCTGAATTTTCAATAAGCATCCCTTCCAGTTCATCCTTTGAAATTGTATTAATACGCTCTGCCGCTGAAACCCCCTGATTTGGATTAAGCCTCAAATCAAGTGGACCCTCGTATTTGTAAGTAAATCCCCTTTCCGGATTATCAATCTGCATTGAAGAAACTCCTAAGTCAGCCAGAACGAAATCGAACGGACCATACTTTTCTGCCACCTTATCAATATCCTTAAAATTAATATTTACACCTGTAAAAATATCTTCTCCAAAGCCTTTATCTTTTAATCGCTTTTTAGTTTTTTCTATTTCAATGGGATCAATGTCAAGCCCATACACATGACCCTTTCCTTCAAGTTTCTCTAACATTTTTGATGTATGTCCGCCATATCCCAACGTGGCATCAAGCCCTTTCATACCCGGTTTTATCTGTAGAAAATCAAGAATTTCATCCACCATAATGGAAATATGCATTCCAGCCGGTGTACTACCCTTACTTATAACTTTCTCAATTGTATCCTTGTATTTTTCGGGATTATGCTCTTTATATTTTTCAGCATAGGTTCTTGGATGGGTTCCCTTATATCTTACACGACGCTTATGAGGCTTGTCCTGATTTTTTGTAATATTGTTATCTGTGTTATTAGTGTTGTTATTTTCCATTTTTTACTCCTGGTTTTGTTTATACATCATATCTTATTATACAACCTTTGCAATGTAAACCAATTTATTTTTGTTGATTTTTCTCGTACAATTATTTAATATATTTCTAGAAATTCATTATTCTTCAGGAGGCATACTATGGAAAAAATTGCAAGTTTTACAATAGACCATTTGAAACTATTACCGGGAGTATATGTTTCAAGAAAAGACAAAGTTGGAGATAATACTATTACAACTTTCGATATCAGAATGACAAGACCTAACTTTGAGCCGGTTATGAATACTGCAGAAGTTCACACTATTGAACATCTTGGTGCTACATTTTTGAGAAATCATAAGGATTTTTCCAACAAAACCATTTACTTTGGACCAATGGGATGTAGAACAGGTTTCTATTTAGTTTTAGCAGGGGATTACGAGTCAAAAGATATTGTTGATTTAATGAAAGAAATGTTTGATTTTATGAGAAATTTCGAGGGCGATGTTCCCGGTGCCTGCGCTAAGGATTGTGGCAATTATTTAGATATGAATCTTAATATAGCAAAGTACATCTGCAATAAATATTACACAGAAGTTCTTCAGAACATTACCGACGAGCGTCTTGTATATCCGGAGTGATTATTATTGTACTTTTATAAAATAGGACCTTGCTGTGTGAAGCACAAATTAAGTTCCTATTTTGTTTGTCACTTTTAGTGTCTCAAAAATTTTAAATTTCCAAGTAATTTTTTCTCATAACTGTGTACAATATAATTAAGAAATCTAATGATTTCAATAAATACCTTTCGCAATGTAGGACAAAGAAACATTGTAATGGATTGTTACATTGATGATGCTACAACTCGTTTGTATAGATAAAGCAACACTTATATTATGGTAAAGTGTTGTTTTTTTGTATCCACTTTGCCATTTCACACTTACTTTTAATCAACTTCGTAAAACACTATATGCCTGATTAAAATAATACAGTTTTCACCTATATGTATCACTATTTATATCATTTTTAAGAAGAAGTATTCATTATTAACAACTCTTTATGCACTTAAACTTTTTATATTATATTGACTAGCAGATTTCTAAGTGGAATATTTTAATTTTTCCTTATACAATATGCAAAAACCTGCAACTATCAGTATCCAATTTGATACTATAGTTACAGGTTTAATGACATATTATACTACTATCCTGTCAAATATATAATACCTCGCAGGCAAAATTTTTGTAGGATTTATTCAACTTTCCATACAATATAACTATTTCACTTTAATTGTTATAACCTTTGAAGCATATTCATATTCCTTAGTATTGTTAGCTATTATGAGAATTTTATATTTTCCCTTTTTCGCTCCTTTCTTTATTGTCACTTTACCATTTCTAGCGACAGAAACGTACTTTTTATTCTTAATTGGCGTACACCGATAAACCTTGTACTTAAGTTTTCCATTCCCTGTTGTTTTAGCATTTAAATGAATCACAACTTTTTTCTTTTTCAAAAGCTTAACCTTATAAGTTTTTATCTTATCCGTTGTTATTTTCTGTGTTTTAAGGCTTGTCACGCCTATAGACTGTTGATTTGTGTTACTATTATTCTTGTCAGACGCAGTTACATTACCGTCAGGTATAGTTCCCGATTTGCTACTCTTAACTATTACAGTGCAGCTTGCAATATTTCCATTCATGTCTCCTGCATAGACGGTTGTATATCCCTCATTTACAGCTGTAATTACACCATTGTCATCAACCATAGCAACCGTTATATCACTACTAAGCCATTGACACGAAACATTTCCTTTATATGTAAAGGCACTCAATGTTTTACTCTCACCTTTGTTTAATTCTATTACTTCATCGGAAATGTATAATTTTTCTGTCGTAACATCACCGTTATTTTCCACTTCGCATTCTGCATAACATGTGCCATTCTGCGAAATCGCTCTAACCACAGTTGTTCCTTCATTATGTAACTCTACCAATCCATTTTCATCTACAGTTGCAACATTTGTGTCATCACTGTACCAATCCACCTTTTTATCAGTTGTTGTTTCTGGATAAACTTCAGCATTCAATTTTTCAACCGTATTTGGTCTTCCTACAATATGAACTGAATTTAAAGTTATTTTCTGTGCATCTATTTCATCAGTGGTTACAACCACATCACAATAATCAGCATACTTGCAATCTTTTGTTCTTGCGAAAATTTGTGTCTTTCCAACTTGATTTGCCTTTAGGGTTCCATCATCATCAACGGATACAATATTATCATTCAAGCTATAAAATTCAACCTTCATATTGGAATCTGAATGGCTTAAAAAATATGTAATTTTAGCACTACTTCCCCTTTCAATATTATATGTATCTTTCTTAATTACTAACGCTCCATCATCATCTTCTGATGAAATAAGTAGATATGATGCGTTCATTACTTCACTTGCATTTTTGTTAGGTGAAACAGCTATATACTGCAAATACATATTTTTATCAACAGTAATTTTTCCATCATACTTATTACTTATTTTAGATGGAACACTACCATCTGTTGTATAATATATTTCTGCTCCTTCTTCTGCTGAAAGATGGATATCCCGTTGTTTACTTAATGTACAAGATTCTAAATCACAAGTCGGATTTTTGGTTGTTTCAATATACTCATAATTTGGGTATACATCTACATCGCTTTTTATTTGTGCAAAATCATATGTATTCCATCCAGTAAACTTCATATTCTCTACTTCTGGTGCTTCTGGCGCTGTTGCGTTTAATCCATATTCTACTTCTTGTGATGATAATAAGTTGTGATTAATATCATAAAAATTTGCCTTGAATTTTTTAATCTTATAATTTGCAACAAGAACTATATTTTCAGTTACTGTAGATATAGTTCTACCATCCGTTGTAGTCCAACCAACAAAATCATATCCTTCTACATCATTTTCATCTGGATATTTTATTGGATCTCCATATGAAAATACGTTTGTTTGTACCTCTCTAGTGTCCCAATTCACAAATGCAACACTATACTTATTCTTAACATATTGTGCCGTAATTTCCATATCATCTCTAACATTAGTTACCCCGAAATCCCAGCCTACAAATGTATAATTTTCTTCATCTGGAGCTACTGGAGCCTCTGCACTTTCACCTTCTAATACTTTTTGTTTCTTTATAACTCCACCATTAATATCTTTAAAAGTTACCGTATATTCAGGCTTTGGGGCTTCAATCTTATTTAAATAAATAGGTTCGTTTCCACCCTCTATAGCCATCATTACTGAATAATCTCCCGTTTTTTCGCTTATTTCTTCTCTAGCCACAAAGGAATGTGAATAGCTTCCATCTGAATTTATAGTTACTTTTCCTATATATTCGTTATTTGAATCAGATGGTTCATTCCCTTTGTATACTTGTATTAAAGCCTCTTTATTTGCAAAAGACTCATCCACCTTTCCAGAAACAGTATATTTTTTACCAGAATTATCCTCAATGTCTGTCATTTTTGCTCTGTACCTATATACATCACGACTTTCAGTTTTTCTAGTTTGGGAATCAGAAACATATGTATCATTCCAATCACTCCATTCATCCCACTTATTCCAATAATATGTATATCCTTTTGTACCATCTCTATACCTATATTCTTTATGTGTAGTAGAAGGAATATTTACAGTTCTAAGATACCACCACACTTCCCAATCAAAATAGGCTCCTTTTCCTCCATTGTTATCATTAATTCTATACATATCTGTTCCTTGATATGAACCATACCATTTTTGTAAATGTTGAGTATCATAGAATTCATAATATTTAAACCCGCCTTCATCATAGTAAGAAAATGCAAGTTTGTTAGGATCTTTCCAAAAATAGTATACATTATATGATGAACCATTATTATCAGAAACATCTTTAGATTGAACCTCTCTCTTAGATGTAGTCGATTCTAAAGCACTATAACTATTTCTAGTCCAATCACTCCAATTGCCATAATTCCAATCATTATCGATTTCACTTTTTACTAATGTCCATCCATCGTTTATAGATGTTCTCGTTGTTGTTGATAGTAAATCTTTATATCTGTATTCTTTCTTTGTTTCAACCTCCACATTAGAATCTGGCTTTTCTGCTGTCCAATTACTCCAATCTCTTGTAACTTCCAATGATGCAGTCTCTGAAATTGGTATTCCTTTTGAAAAACCATCAATTATATATATATCTATAAATGATGCTGGTCCCTCATATGGAATATACATTTCAAGATTTGTTTTTTCTTCTCCTTTTGCAAACGAAAAAGCCTTTGATTCTGTTGTATCCAACAACTTTCCTGTCGATGTTCTTAAGGAAAATAATGCACGTCCCTTTGTTTTATTATTCGGGTTGTTTTTTATATCGTATGTAACAACATAACCATCCTCTTTAAATTCACACTTTTTAATTGAAACGACCATCGGAAGGTTATCATTTTTCCACACATAGCATGCCTTTACATTAACATTACCTTGTACATTCTTATAGTCTTCATTATTCCAACCTGCAAAAACGTACCCAGCCTCAGCTTCTGGTGGAGTAGGTGCCACTGCATCGTCTCCATATAAAACTGATTGTGTATTTATTATATTGTTATCTTTATCATAAAAATTAACATTATATTTATTTCTTTTAAATATAGCTTTTATAACCACGTCTTCAGTAATATTGTTATACTCTTTATCCCAACCCCAAAAAGTATGTCCCTTTCTGGAAACTCCAGATGGTGCATTTGCAGAATAACCATACTTAACTTTTCCTTGCCATAAAATATTTTCACTTTCATCATCAAGTGTTTCAATAAATTTTACATTACTAGGATTGTGAGCTGTAATAACACCACTTAAAGTTGAATACTCACTATCTGAACTGCCTCTTGCAAATCCTTTTACTTCATATTCCCCTTCATTTGGCAATACAAATGCCAAAGACGTTGCATTATAATTATCTGTTGTTAATGTTTGTGTATACGTTCCACCTTTAGTCTGAGTAATTGTTAATGAATAACCCTTTGTTGCATTTACATCTGGAGACCATGATATGGAAGCACTGTCTCCTACAGCATAATGTCTTTTCGATGTAACAAATGTAGGTTTATTAGGTTTTTCTGTTCCTGTTGTTTTTACAGTCTGCCATCCAGTTTCAACTCTAGTTCCACCAACATATGCATAAATATTCCACAAATATGTATGACCAGCCCTTAAACTAACACTCAATTCATTCTGACAATTATACCAAATGTCTCCCGATGCAACAGTATTATTTCTTGTATCAAATTGTTCTTCCTTACTTCCTATTATTGTAGAACCATCTTTTATTTGCACACCACATTGTGATATCTTTGAACGATTTGGATTATAAACCTTTGCTTTTGGAGTAATATTATGATCACTTACATCACAACCATTCACCTGTATTGATGGTTTTAAAACTTGCGCTGGTGTTGATGAAGAACCTCCTGTAAAATGATATCCTGCATACAATGAATAATATGAATTACCACTATCAGATCTATAACTAAATTTATTACCAGAAATCGTATATCTTCCATTTCTAACCCAAACACTATTTTGTGCATTTCCTTCAGCTGTATATAAGCTATTACCATTCCTTCCGAGAACAACAAACCAATGTACACCAACATCAATTACATCTCCTGCCCTTACTTCGTTAATATTATGATACACTTGTCCTTCTCTGTAGGAATTTTTGCCATACACATACTTAGTAAAATCACAAACATATGCACAACATCCCTGTGCTGAATAATTTGCAATTTTAGGTCTTGTATTATACCCCCAATAAGTTCCATTTCGCCACCTTGCATCATTAATAAATTGTTCCATCGTGCCTGCATATACTTTTGTATTATTGCTAATAGGTATTAATGTAACAATTAACACAATTGACAAAATTAACGACACTATTCTTTTTTTACACATTCGTTTTACCTCCTTTTTTAATATAAATATAAATATAAATATAAATATATAAATAAAGTCATATATTATTTTTTAAATATATTTCTTCCCTATTTTTTCATAATGAAACTATGTGTAAATCACACAAAAACATTATATCATACATTAATGTTTTTTTCTTCTTATTTTTCTCTAATGCTTACAATCAAATCATACACTTCCGGATGTCGTTTCTGCAAATGCTCATCTAGTATATGTCTGCGTTCTACAAAGCGTTCTGCAAGTTCAGGATGCTCCTTATGTATACGATTGTGAATTTCTCTTCTATGTTCTTCAAGTCGCTTAGCAATATCTTTTTCGTCTTTGCCTGAAATATTTACAATCTCTTTTAAGTGTTCTTCAAGATGCTCCAACCATTCGTCCTCGTCAAAAGCATCCATGTGGGACCAGCGTCCATGGAAAAGATTTTCCACATCTCCTGATTTCTTTAACTGGTCTATCTGTAGCATTATTTGATTTTCGATTTCTTTTTCACTTTCCTTACCAAATGCCCAAACAAATTCCTGAACTCTGTTGTCTACTCGTTTTCTTGAAGGTGTAAGTTGCTCATTTTCCACATCACCTTCTAAGGGATAAGGTCTGTTAATTCCCATGTCTTTTAACGCTACATGAATTGTTCTCCTAACATTTCCATTTTCAATTAAATAACCAAGACCTAATTTTCTTAACTGTTCATTAACACCTGAAATATGTTCAGTTATATAAAAGCGAATCCCCTTCTCCTTGAGCGATTTATATAAAATTTCCAATCTGTCGGCTGCTGTTATGTCAATGCTACCCACAGCGCTGGCATCAATAATTACAGCCTTTGTATCGTCTTTAATGGCATCCTCAATGTCTCTTTGCAATGTTTGTATGTTAGCAAAAAACAAATTACTGCTAAATCTGTAAATTACAACGCCCTTTATGGCATGTATATGCCGTCCCTCATTTAAATCCCTAAAATGTTTATGTCCCGGCTGTATTCCAAGAAAACATCTTGCCGGTTTTGATGTTCTGATTATCATTTCCGTAAATGAAAGTATGATACCAATTAGAACTCCGTTAATTGTTCCAAGCATAAGTACACCCATAAATGCACCTACAAAAATAAAACATTCTGTCCGGCTTACTTTCCAAAGTCTTACTGCCAAATCAAATTCCGTTGCACCTATTAAAGCTGAAATTACTATGGCTGTTAGAATTGGTACAGGGAGATAACCGATAAATCCCGTACCACACAAAAGCAGAATCATCATGGAAAGACCTGCTACAATACCTGTTAACTGTGTTTTTCCCTGATATTGTTCTCCCATTGCAGTTCTTGAAACGGAACCATTAATAGGGCAGCATCCTGTAAGGGCTGCCAAAAAGTTTCCAAGGGAAAATGCCAGTATTTCCTGGTTGTCATTTATTCTATATCCGTTTTTCTGTGCAAAACTATTTTCAGCCAACAAAGTCTCAGCCATAATTACAACTGCCACTGAAAGACTTATCATAATTAAGTCTGTCATTGGAAATGCACTAAAATCCGGAACTTTCCATGTTGGAAGTCCCGGCGTTACAGTGTCAAGAGTTTTAACGCCCCACTGCTTTAAGGCTGTAAATTTTGTCATCAAAACACCTACTGCCATAAGAACAACTGCCATAGGAAATTTAGACATTATTCTTTTTGAAACAAGTAAAATAATCAGCGCCACAACTCCTATATAAACAGAAGGCATATTAATGTCCTTCACCGTTTCCACAATGTGTTCCACCAGTTCCGGTAATTCTCCCGTTCCCGATGTTCCTCCCATAATCTTTGGTATCTGCATTAGAATAATTGTTGTACATATTCCTGTTATAAATCCACCCATAACCGGTGCTGAAATATAATTTACCAGTTTCCCTGCTTTCATAAAATAAAAAGCCAGAAGCCATACTGCCACCAAAAATGTAATTACCGGCACTACTGCCACCGCCTCTTTAGAACCGCCTGTAATATTAAGGCTCACTAAAGCTGCTCCCACAAGTGCTGCAGGTGCCGCATCTACTCCAAATATAAACTGAGGGGATGTAGAAAAAAGTGCAAAAATTATAATTGGAAAAACCGAGCCATATAATCCGTACACTGCCGGAAGTCCTGCAATCTGTGCATAGCCCATAGAAATAGGAATTGACACAGCCATAATTATAATTCCCGTAAAAATATCCTTTATCAGATTTTCTCTTTTATATTTCTTTAATGTATACGCCGGTTTTATTTTCATTTTATTATCTCCTAAATTCCAGTCTCAACTCCTTATAATATAGCACAGGTATTATATTTTTAGTAGTTACTATTAACTATTATGTAACCATTCAAATAATGCATCTCTATTTCTGTTCCACCACAAAACTGCTACTAAAAAAGTCTGTTACAGAGTAATTCCATAACAGACTTTTTAAAAATATTTTATTTTTATTTTTTAATTAATAATTTCAAATTTCCACTGCTGATTTGCCTGAGCAAAATAATCCCACTGTTGTACATTTCCACCGTTTGAAGTAGACCAGCCTGCAACCTCCAATGACTTATTGCTGTGCTTATTTATAAGGAATGAATATCCACCTCCAACTTCCGTAATGTACCATCTCTGGTTGTTAGTGTTATTATTATCCCATACAATTGCATTTCCGCCGTTATCCCTTGACCAGCCGCCCATATCAAGAGCCTTTCCTGTCAACGCACTCTTAAGGACATATGTTGAATCATCTTTATTAAAGTCAACTTCCCATGCCTGAGCCAAATTTCCGTTTGCCTGACACTGCTGCACATTTGTGCCATTTGACTTATTTGCACCTGCAACATCAAGGCATAATCCGCTGTGTTTATTCACAACTCTATATCTTGCTTTCTCAACTTTAATAGAAGACATCTGGTCATTCCATTCGTTTCCAATATAACTTGTATCACTTGTTATAACCTTTGTTTTTCCACGGAAATTATCATCCCAGTATATAGTAACCTTATAGCCAAAAGGAACTTTTAATGATGTCATGTCATCATTTTTAAATCCCTTAGCCTGAAGAGATGCTAAATTATAACTTCCCACTCCAAGAGATGCCTGACGTCCACCATAATTAATATCCTGATAAATTGAAACATCACCTGATGCTGTGTTAACATTACCATTGTTATTTCCTGAAGAACCTGTATTTCTATCAACATTTGATGAAGAAGAACTTGTATATGAAGGATTTTCCTGATATACCCTTACATAATCCACTTTCATTTCCTGCGGAAATGCACTGTCATTAATAGAAAATCCCGGCCAGTTTCCACCTACTGCCACGTTCAACAAAAGATAGAATGGTCTATGGAACTCATCTGTATCACCTGTATTATTTGCTATGTACATTTCGTAGAATTTATTTCCATCTACAAAAAATCTAATATACTGATTATCCCATTGCAAACCATATGTGTGATATTGCGTAATATCAAAATTTGATGTTGGTTTTCCATATTCTGCATGTCCATTGGCATTCCAATGACATGTTCCATATGTTTTATTTTCGGCATTAATAGCCTCCATAATGTCGATTTCTCCACATGATGGCCAACCTACGCTTCCAATGTTTGCTCCAAGCATCCAGAATGCCGGCCAGATTCCCTGATTTGAAGGTAATGCCAATCTTGCTTCAACATATCCATAAGTAAATGTAAACTTACCGTTAGTGTTAAGTCTGGCAGATGTATAATTTCTTCCACCATATGATTCTCTTTTTGCTCTTATATGCAATGCTCCACCCGATACATATGCATTGTCAGTTCTATTCGTATAATATTGCTGTTCATTATTACCCCAGCCATTTGAACCTGTTCCGATTTCATACCCCCATTTTGATGTGTCGATTGAATTGCCATTAAACTCATCACTCCACACTAACGTAGATGATGTAGTTGGTGCTGCATTTACCACTTTGTTCATGCTATATGTAGTAATTCCTATAGTCGAAATTACCATTGCAGCTGACAAAACAATTCCGCTCACTTTTTTAAATAAATACTTTCTCACCAATTTTCCTCCTTTTATTTTTTTTATAATTGATAAAAAAAGTATAAATCCATTTTTTCCACGGCATAAGTAATTAAATTATATAAAAGGGATTCATTTTTTATTTTTACGTGAAATTATAAGATAAATATTTTTATCAGTGCCATAAATAAAATATGGGCAGGATAAAATATATAAAAGAAATACTTTGCTTTATGCTTTCCAGGTTTTCCATTATATAACTCAATTGGAATAACACTAAAAGCACCAATCCATTGCAGACCTAACGGAAACATTCCACAGTTAAAAGCAATATTTGAAAGTGCTGTGGCAAAATGCTTTCCTCTTAATCCATAGAAACATACAATAAGCATTACTGCACCATATGAATAAGACACTCTTAAAAAGTATGCTCCGGCAAAGCCAACTACCATAATGGCAACTTCCAAAACAATATTTAAATATAGAACACTAACTTTGTTTATCAGCTTTTTAGGATAATTAACCCTGTATGCGGCAACAGAATCTAATCCCCAGATAACCATATAGCCAATAAATAATGCTAACATTACGTTTTGTTTATCTAAATAGAATATTTTTCCATATAGCATGTTATACGGAATTTCAGAAATTAATGCAAAAGCACCTAACAAAATGCCATGCTTCAATCTGTTTTCTGTGTAATAAAAGCCTTCCACAAGCAAAAAACAGAAAATTGGGAAGCTAAGTCTCCCTGCTCCCCTAAAAATCAAATATAGTCTTTGGTGATTTACCAGAAAGAATATTGCAAAATGATCCATTACCATTAAAACCATTGCTATAATCTTTAATTCAAAGGATGTTAATCCCCATTTTTTAAGATTAATATATTTTCCAATGCCCTTTTCTACAACTTCACCGCTCAACTTTTAACTCCATTATTTTTTATAAAATTTATTTTTTCTCACTAACCAACACTGTAATACTTCTTCCCGGTGCATTATACACTCTGTCAATATCTTCCGGTTCCTGCGTGTTGTCCGTGGAAAATGCCACTCTCCACTTTTTCTTACTTCTGGCTGAAGGAACTCCAAATTCCAGTTTTTCCCAATACATATTGTATGCAATATAAATATCCGGCTCTTCCTCACAGCCATCTTCTAAAGCATATTTTCCGCAATACATGGCAGAAAAATGTCTGTTAAAATGACTAAAATCGGCATACCATGCTTTAGTTCCGTGATATGACATGTCAGGCAGGCCATAGCCTCTGTAATCCATTTGTCTTGTTTCCTTTGACAAATGAAGTACCTTGTGTTCTTTTCTAAATTTGATTAACTGCTTTGTAAATTCCTGTATGTCCCTTGCTATTGCCGTTGTGTTCCAATTTGTCCATGAGATTTCGTTATCCAGACAATAAGGGTTGTTATTTCCCTTTTGGGAATTGCACATTTCATCTCCGGCATAAATCATCGGAACACCCTGACTTAAAAGCACAAGGCATAAGGCATTTTTTATCTGCTTCTTTCTAAGATCCATAATTTTTCGCTTTCTTGTATCGCCTTCAGCTCCACAGTTCCAGCTATAATTATAAACTGCTCCATCCTTATTATTTTCACCGTTTAGTTCGTTGTACTTTCTATCATATGAAACTGCATCATATAAGGTAAAACTATTATGATTTGCCACATAATTTACCACGGCTGCTCCCGGAGGGTTTGCCTTTATCTTGTATGCCATTGTATTTAGCATGTCTTCATCACCTTTAATGAATCTTCTGGCTGCCACCATAAAATCATCATTAAAGTTTGCAAGATTTCTTCTTTCTCCCCATGCATTATAAAAATCTGTATCTGCCGCAAAGCTATATGTAAATATCTTTGTTGTTGCCAAAAGATTATCAGTCTGAATCATTCTCATTACAGCCTCTTCACAGTTGGCATGAATTCCGTCAATATGATATTCCATGACCCAGTAATGAAGACAGTCAAGAATTTCCTTTGGATTAGTTCCCACAGGGAAAAAGAATTCCATGGATATTTCTATACCGTTTTTATGTAATTCTCTTACCATATACTTAAACTCATCAACCTCTGCACCTATTTTATTTGAGTAGGCATAAGATGCCTTTGGTGCAAAGGTATAACCATCCGTATATCCCCAGTAATTTAACTTAGGACTCTCAATGCTGAACTGCCCTTTCATTAGAGTTGCCGGCTGTTTTTTTATCTCATTAAATTCGTAGGCAGGCATAAGTTCAATCATTGTAATGCCCAATTCTTTTAAATATGGAATTTTGTCCACAATACCTAAGTAGGTTCCTTTATGCTTTACCTTTGAACTTGAATGTTTTGTAAATCCCCTTACATGCAGTCTGTACATAATGGTATCGCTATATGGAACATTCAGAGGTGCATCCTCCTGCCAGTCATACTCATCGTTTACAATACTTGCCTTAAGGTTTTCGCTTGCTTCCCCCCACTGTTTCTTTCCTGAAAGCGATTTTGCGTATTTGTCCGTTATAATTTCTCCGTTTACCGAAAAATTGTAATCATATTTTTCGTAATCCAGTCCCGTAACACTCATTGCATATACATTTCCGATTACCTGAGAGCTTTCAAAAGGAATTCGTACTGCTTCCTTATTTTCTCCTTTTTTGTAAAGAACAAGCTCGCACTTACTGCCCAGCTTTGCCGTTATGGCAAAATTCACCGAATCACCAACTACAGTTGCTCCCATAACCAGTGGATTTCCCCTATAAATTTTCATTCCTTTAATACCATTTGTCTCCATGATGTCTTCCTTTCACGCCTCTGCCTTATGTGTTTTACCACTAATTAATCGCTATAGCTTAAATAAGTAACTTTTCCATCCTTAACTTTTACCGTAAATGATGTCGGTGTCTTATAACCATCAGCTTCTAAATACTCTTTGCATTCTTTCTTTGTCACAAAGTCCCCTAGTCCAGGAGTAAAAAACTGAAAGTCATCTGCAAAATATAATTCAAGTCTTTTTACTTCTTTTTCAACATTTCCCATTTCATCTAAAATACGCAGATTACCTTTAATAACAAGAACATCTTTTTTGTCAATACTCTCTATCTTTATTGTATCTACATAATATCCGTCCTGCTGGTATTCTTCATTAGACTCACCAATATCGAATGCCTGTGGAAGTTCTTCATTAAAAGCCGGATTGCTTTTTTTATCTCCTGAATACTTTCCACTGGTGCCGGTTTCCGCACTTTTTGTTGTATATAATACTGTTTCTTCCTGTCTTACTTTCTGTGCATCGCTGTTTATTACCCCTATAATGGCTATAATCAATGCAACACCAGCAACAACAAGCCCCACTGAGGCTAATAACAATGTATTCTTCTGTTTCATAACCGCTCCTCATAAGTATATTTTTGCTCAATTATTTAATTATATAAATACTAAGGTTTATTTGTCAATTGAAAACCCTTTAAACATTGCTTTAATTTATAAAAACTGTTATACTTTGATTTGCGTTTATTATTGAAAAAACAAGGAAAAATAGTATAAAGGAGAATATTTATGATTAGTACAAGTAACATATCATTGCGTTTTGGCAAAAAAGCCTTATTCGAAGATGTAAACATAAAATTTGTTCCGGGACACTGCTATGGTCTTATCGGTGCAAACGGTGCAGGAAAATCTACATTTCTTAAAATTTTAACAGGCGAAATTGAACCAACCAGTGGTGAAGTTATTATTACTCCCGGTGAACGTCTTTCCTTCTTAAAGCAGGATCATTTCCAGTATGATAATTTTACTGTTCTTGATACAGTAATTATGGGAAATCAGAGACTGTACGAAATAATGAAGGAAAAAGATGCAATATATATGAAAGAAGATTTCACAGACGAAGATGGTATCCGTGCTTCTGAATTGGAAGGCGAATTTGCTGAAATGGACGGATGGAATGCTGAGTCTGATGCAGCTACATTACTTAACGGTTTAGGTGTTGACACTGAACACCATTACAGCCTTATGAAAGATTTAAACGGAGCTCTTAAGGTTAAGGTTTTACTTGCTCAGGCATTATTTGGTAATCCTGACATTCTTCTTCTTGACGAACCTACAAACCACCTTGATTTAGATGCCATTGCATGGCTTGAAGAATTCCTTATTAACTTTGAAAATACAGTTATCGTTGTATCCCATGACAGATACTTCCTTAACAAGGTTTGTACACAAATTGCAGATATTGATTATGCAAAGATTCAGCTTTATGCCGGAAACTACGACTTCTGGTACGAATCAAGCCAGTTAATCGTTAAGCAGATGAAGGAAGCTAACAGAAAGAAAGAAGAAAAAATCAAGGAATTACAGGAATTTATCCAGAGATTTAGTGCTAACGCTTCTAAATCCAAACAGGCAACTTCGAGAAAACGCGCTCTTGAGAAAATCGAACTTGATGACATCAGACCATCAAGCAGAAAGTACCCTTACATTGACTTCAGACCTGACCGTGAAATTGGAAATGAAGTATTAACAGTTGAACATCTTTCAAAGACAATTGACGGTGTAAAGGTTTTAGATGACATTTCATTTATTTTAGGTCGTGAAGACAAGGTTGCCTTCGTTGGTTCAAACGGTCTTGCGAAAACTACTTTATTCCAGATTCTTATGGGCGAAATGGAACCTGATGAGGGTAGTTATAAATGGGGAATTACAACTACACAGTCTTACTTTCCTAAAGATAACACTAAAGATTTTGACTGTGATGACGTTATTGTTGACTGGCTTACACAGTACTCAGAAAACAAGGATGCAACTTATGTTCGTGGATTCCTTGGACGTATGTTATTTGCCGGTGATGACGGTGTAAAGAAAGTACGTGTCCTTTCTGGTGGTGAAAAGGTACGTGTAATGCTTTCAAAGCTTATGATTAGCGGAGCAAACGTTTTAGTTGTTGACGAACCTACCGACCACCTTGACATGGAAAGTATTACAGCCCTCAACAACGGACTTATTAAATTCCCTGGTGTATTGCTCTTCTCTTCAAGAGACCATCAGGTAGTTCAGACTACTGCCAACAGAATTATGGAAATTGTTAACGGAAAACTGATTGATAAAATTACAACTTACGATGAATACCTTGAAAATGATGAAATGGCAAGAAAGAGAACTGTATATACTACTGAAGGAATGGATATAGACGATTAATATCAGATATAATTTATTTAAGTGAGGTGTTTTTATGAGACCGAGTACAATCACATATCCACCGGAAGGTGTGAATCCTATAGGTATAATCCAATTTGTTCATGGCATGTGTGAAAAAAGACAGCGCTATGAAGAAACCATGAATTATTTTAATCAAAAAGGATTTATTTGTGCCATTGCCGATATGCAGGGACACGGAGAAAATATTCTGACTACCGATGACCTTGGTTACTTTGAAAACGGATATCAGGGTCTAATTGATGATGTTTATGAATTTACTATGTTTTTAAAACGTGAGTATCCCGGTCTTCCACTTATCATAATCGGACACAGTATGGGTTCATTGATTGTCAGAGCTTACTTAAAGAAACACTCAAGGGAAGTAAACGCTGCCGTAATAAGTGGTTCACCTTCTTATAATCCGTTCGCTAAATTTGGTAAAATTCTAATTAGATTTATAGCTCTTTTCAGAGGCTGGCGCTATAGAAGCCCCTTCATTGAACATTTAGTAAATGATCCTTTTGAGAAACCTTTTGAAAAAGAAGGCATTGTAAATGCATGGCTTTCAACAGATAGAAATGTTGTGGAACAGTATAACAGGGATCCTCTTTGCGGTGTCCCTTTCACACTAAACGGCTACTACGCTTTAATGAATCTTATGCAACAGGTTTATTCCAAAACCGGATGGACCAGCAAAAATTCATCCCTTCCTGTTATGTTTATATCGGGAGGCGATGATCCATGTCGCATAAGTGACAAAGCCTTCAAAAAGGCAGTTACCCACTTTAAACACTGTGGTTATCCCAACACATACTACAACTTATATCCCGACATGCGTCATGAACTTTTCAACGAAAAGAACCGCACCGAAGTATTCGAAGACATTCTCAAGTTCTTCGAAATCAAAGCCGGCATAGAAGTTGACTAACGCAGAAAGTCTGAGCATGAAAATTCTTGGAAATTATGTAATAATATTTTAAAATGTAAACTATATAGAAAATATAAAGAGATACAAAAAGAACACAGATTTTTTTCAAAACATGTCATATTTCTATCTTTGCTGCGTCGCCTATTAGCAATTGCTCACGCAAACTCGCCCGTTTCACGGGCTTAAACAGTGCTTCGCAATTGCAGCTATGCTCGCAAAGATAACGAAATATTTCCAATCGTTTTGAAAAATTCCTGTGCTCTTTTTGTTTATATTTTTTATATAGTTTACATTCTAAAATTTTAATTAATAATTTCCAAGAATTTTCATATTCAGGCTTTCTGCGTTAATGCCACTAAGGGCATTAATTACGCCAGCCTGATTTGATTTGCCTTCGAACTCTACGTAGAAGCGGTATTCCCATTTCTTTTCCGGAACAGGACGTGATTCAATTCTTGTCATGTTAAGGTCATTGTAAATGATATGGGACAACATCTGGTACAAGGTACCACTTGTATGTGGCATTTCAAAACTTATACAGATAAGTCCTGCATTTCTTCTTGTAATTTTCTCACGGCTGACTATTATGAATTTTGTAGTGTTTGTACTGTTAAAGTTTGTTCCTTTATAAAGTACGTCCAAGCCATATATTTTAGCAGCATTTTCACTTGCAATACATGCTCTTCTTTTATCTGTCTGCTCTGATATGTACCTTGCACTTATGGCTGTATTAGCCAGACTTACCTTATTCCATCCATGTTCTTCTATGAATTTGTTACTCTGCATAAATGCCTGTGGATGGGAATAAACCTCTGTTATATCTTCTATTTTCGTTCCCGGAAGTCCACACAGACAATGTTCTATTTTTATATCAAATGTGTCTACAATATAGTTTGAAAACTCAACCAGTAAATCGTATACATCCGTTACTATTCCTGCTGATGAATTTTCCATTGGAAGTACTGCATAATCAGCCTTTCCATCTCTGACATATCTCATTGCTTCCCTAAATGTTGTTACATTAATGTATTCTGCCTTTTCTCCGAAGTATTCTGTTGCAGCCTGCTGTCCATATGCTCCCGGCAATCCCTGATATACAACTCTTGCCCCTTCACAATCAAGACTGTCAACAATATCGAAACCTATGTCATTATTTACTCCTTCTTCAGTTAAGAGCTTGTATTGCATTTTTCTACTCATAGACATAATCTGTTCAAACAATTCTTCAACGCCATGAGCATAGAAATCATCCGATGCCTTACCTTTTAATGCTTCTAATTTTTCTAGTTCTCTCTTTCTGTCAAGAACCGGCTTTCCCGTTTTTAACTTGTAGTCTGCAACATCCTTGCACACTTCCATTCGTCTTTCGAATAGTTTTATCATTTCCTCGTCTATTTTATCAATCTCGTTTCTGCTATCCTGTAAACTTCTCATCTTTCTTCCTTACCATTAATGTATTTTTATATTTGTTTTAGTCTTTTTCAATTGCACAACATCCACTGCAACCATTGCACTTGCTCTCTGGTTTTATTTCTTCAAGCAACTGCTCAACTGTTTTTTTGTAAATAGGATGAACCCAATATGGTGCAATTGTTTTCAATGGTTCTAAAACAAACAGTCTCTTATGCATTTCTACATGAGGAATTTTCAAATCCGGTAAATCTACAATCTGATTTTCGTAGAAAATAATATCAATATCAAGGGTTCTTGGTCCCCAATGTATTTCCCTTGTTCTGTTAGCCTGCAGTTCAATATCATGAATTACTTCTAACAGTTCTTCCGGAGAATATAGGGTTTCTATTTCCAGACATCCGTTAAGGAAGTTGTCCTGTTCTACCGGCCCATATGGTTCTGTCTCAATAAATTTTGATATTGTATTTATCCTGCAGTTATCATTATCATAAATCCCGTCAATTGCTCCATTTAAATATGCTTCTTTGTCTCCCATATTAGAGCCTATCGACAAAATCACTTTATTCCAACGTCTGCTTACCTTTACGGCAACATTTCCAAAGGGGAGCCCGATTGGTGCGCTTGGCTTATTAATAGTCATGTCAGCCCCTTTAATTTTTGGAAATCTCTTCAGCAGTTCCCTGACAGTATGCTCCGCTGCTGCCTCAATAAGGTTAAATCTGTTTTCCTTTAAATATTTATCTACGAAACTGCATACTTCTGCATAGTTTACGGTTTCCTCCAATTCATCACTGACTCCGGATTTTCTCATATCAGTACATAAATCCATATCAATGTAAAATTTCTGACCGTTTATTTTTTCTTCTTCCATGCATCCATGGTATGCAAATACTTCAAGCTGTCTTATTTTAATACAGTCCATATATTTCTCCCAATAAAATATCTTTAGGCATTCAAAATTGCCTTTGCCATCATTAAGGCCTCATAATTTTCTTTTACATCATGTACTCTAAAAATGCTACAGCCTCTTTCGTACCCCATAACTGTAGTCGCCACTGTACCTGCCATACGGTTGTCTTTATCTACATCTAACGTCAAACCTATTACTGACTTTCTCGATGTTCCAAGAAGTACCGGATAACTCAGTTCCTTTAATCTGTCTACATACTTTATAATAAGCAGATTCTGCTCATAGTCTTTTCCAAATCCAACTCCCGGATCAACCACTATCTGACTATCATTAACCCCTGCTTTATGAGCAATATCAATAGACTCTTTTAATTCTGCCAATACATCTTCCACATAATTGCTGTAACTGATATTGTCTTTATTATGCATAATGCAAACTGCTGCTTTTGATTTTGCCACAAGGTCTGCCATATCTCTGTCTTTCCATTTCAGGCCCCAAACGTCATTTATCATGTCTGCACCTGCCTCAACACCTGCCCTTGCCACATTAGTTTTGTAAGTGTCAAGAGATATCGGAACATCAAAATTCTCTTTTATTTTTTCGATAACAGGCACTACTCTGCTTATTTCTTCTTCATCGCTTATTAAAGTATAGCCCGGTCTTGTGGACTCACCACCAACGTCTATTATTTTTGCTCCGTCTCTAATCATATCCTCTGTATGCTTTAATGCAGCATCTATGTTATCCCACTTACCTCCATCTGAAAAAGAATCCGGTGTTACATTAAGTATTCCCATAATAATGGGATCATTTTCTAAATCAAAATTATATTTTCCTATTTTCATTATCTTTCTCCCTATCTGCCTGAATGCATCCTGCTTATTTTTTGTTGATTAATGTCATTACTTCATTTCTAAGTCCTGCATCTTTTTCAAAACGTCCTTTTGCTGCAAAAGTAATTGTTTTACTTTCCGGCTTCTTTATGCCTCTGGCAGACATGCACATGTGCTCTGCTTCAACCATAACAAAAACTCCCTTTGCATCCAAATGAGTCTCTATGGCTTCTGCAATCTGATTAGTCATCTTCTCCTGTATTTGCAGTCTTCTTGCAAAAACCTCTACAGTTCTTGCAAGCTTGCTTATTCCAACAACTCTTCCATTTGGAATGTATGCAATATGTGCTTTCCCATAAAAAGGCATCAGATGATGTTCACAGGTTGAATAAAATGTAATATCCTTTTCTATAACTACATTTTCATTGTCACATGCAAAAGTTTTTGATAAATGTGTTTTAGGATCCTGTTCCATTCCTGCACACAATTCTTCATACATGCGGGCTACTCTGTCAGGAGTATCCTTCAAGCCTTCCCTGTTTACATCTTCACCGATGCCTTCTAATAATAATTTTATACCTTGTTCAATCTTTTCTTTATCAAACATCAGTCAATCTCTCCTTTCGGCTTTAACTGTTTGTTTTATTTCAGCCAGATAAGATAACGAGCCAAATGCCAATATCATATCAGATTTGCCTTCTTCTACTGTATTTATAGCTTGTTTTGCGCCATCTTCAATGGATTTAGCATAACTTACATTTCCATTGTATGGCTTTATTGCAATGGAAAGTGTTTCGCCATCCAATGCTCTTTTGTTATTAGGGGTAACTGTAATTATCTTTGTTGCCCTGCCAGCTATCATTCTGATTTCTTTTTCAAAATCCTTATCGGCCAACACTCCCATTATAAAGGTTATTCTTTCATTTGTAAAATAAAAATCCAATGTCTTCTTTAATTCTTCAATTGCACCGGGATTGTGGGCTCCATCAATTATAAATAGCGGGTTATTATCAATGACCTCCATTCTTCCCGGCCAGACTGTTTTCAAAAGTCCTTTTTCAATATTTTCTTCTACTTCAAATCCCTGACTTTCCAATACATGACAGACTTCTATAGCCGTTATGGCATTTATCACCTGATAAGTTCCCATCATATTAAGAGTAAAGTCATAGCTTTTTGTACCGCTTATATATCGAACTCTTGTCTTTAACCCCTCTGCCTTTACTGATTCTGCCACACTGCAAACTGTAAGATTTGCTTCCTTTTCCCTGGCATTTTTTTCTATAACTTTTAGGCATTCTTTTGGCTGTATTGCCGTTACAACATTACATTTTTTCTTTATTATTCCCGACTTTACCTCTGCTATTTCTGATAAAGTTTCTCCTAGAAAGCCTGTATGATCCAAACTGATAGGGGTAATTACACTACATAAAACCCTGTCAAAAACATTAGTTGCATCTGTTGCCCCCCCCATTCCACATTCAACTAAAACAATATCGCAATTATTTCTTCTAAAATATTCAAATGACATTGCTGTTTCTATTTCAAATGGTGTGGGATGCGAAAAGCCTTCATTTGTCAGTTCATCACATTTTTCTTTTATTAGGGTAATTATTTCAGCAACTGCACTTTCCTCAATAAAATCATCATTAATTTTTATAATTTCCCTGTATTTAAATACTGCCGGAGAACTGTACCTTCCTACTTTATATCCTGATTTCATAAGAATATTCTGTATAAACGCACCTGTTGAACCTTTTCCGTTTGTCCCTGCAATGTGTACCACTCTTAATTCTTTTTCAGGATTTCCTATTCTTTTTAATAACCTCTTTATGCCGTCCAATCCTAGCACACTTCCATATATACCTACTTTATCTAAATAATCTCTTGCTTCTTTATAATTCATTTATTTTTTCCTACATACAAAAAGAAAATGATTATATTGTCAAACAGCTTAAACTGCCGCCAACTAATAATCATTCTCTTATTTTTCTTTAATCAAATTTATTTTTGTTACTTAAATACTCTGACAAAACGTATCCGGTATTTCCGTTATATTTGATACTTGTCCACTCTCCTACTACGGCAATAACCTCAACCTGTTCGCCCGGATCAATCTGAACAACTACTTCTGAATCCTTATTAGCTTCTTTTCTTAAATTAAGCATATCCGTTGTATATCTTTTAGTTCCGGCCTTTACAGTTTCTGTAGCTACAGTTGTTGTTTCCACCGCAGTTGTTGATTCAGCCTGTGTTGTTTCACCTGCACCTGTCTGCGAGTCTGCCTTGGCTGTTACTTTAGTTGTTACTACTTCTGTACTGGTTTCCGTTACTCCCCCAATTATTGTAGTTTCCTTTTTAACGGAAGTATCAGGTGTGGCGTCTTTCTTCGCCGAACATGATGCTACAATCACTATCACAACTACAAGGAGTGCTACAATAACCCCTGATCCTGCAACAGCCGCTTTCCTCTTCTTCATCTGCTTTTCTTTTTTTTCTTCAGATTTTTTCTTTCTGTCTTCTATAAGTCTCTTAGTTTCTTCATCGTATGGCATCTTTATAACCTCTAATGTAAATTATCTTCTTCGTCTATTATTTCATCATACTCGCCTGACTCAACTAATTCATCAAAAGCCTGTGAAGCCAAATAAAATTCTGCTTCTGTTTCAATATTATCAAGTCCCGGCTCTCCATTTTCATCTTCGAAATATCTGTAAATATAAACTTCCCCTTCCTCATTTTCAGGTCCTTCTGTTGGAAGTAAAGCTATATAATCTTTTCCTTCTGCTTCAAATATACTTACAACGAGACATTCAACTTCGCTATCATCTTCTAATGTAAGTGTTACAAATAAGTCTTCATCTTCCTCAAATTGATTATTTCCCATATAAACCTCTTTCTGTGCTTATGCACCTTCTCTAATTCCTATACTTTATCAAACTTGCCACATAAATGCAATAAATTTAAAAATAATTCATTAAATATTAACAATCATTACTCTATTGATTCATTTATGAACATTGACGCATCTACCTCACATCCAAGGCTTTTTTCTATGGTATATATTCCAAGTATGCTCTTCGCCCTGGTTACGGCGACATAAAAAAGTCTTCTTTCTTCCTCAAACTCTCTCTCCCTTACTGCTTTTGATGTTGGTATAATGCCCTGAATTACATCCACTATAATAACTATTTCAAACTCTAATCCCTTTGCACTATGCATAGTCATAATATTAACATCATTTTCTTTTTTTGTTTTTTGCTCCGTGTCTTTTTTCTCTGCACCTTCAACCCATTCTTTTAATGTTTCATATTTACCAATGTCTCTTCTTATTGTTTCAAGTTGTTTCTTTAACTCCCCTGATTTTATTTTCTTTTCTCTCGCATAATCCTCCAGATATTTTTCATATCCCACCCCATTTTTAATGTAAAGAAATGCGGCACCGGGATTTAATTTTGAAATCATATTTAAGTCAAATTCCAACTTTCTAATACATTTAAGGGATTCTGCATTATGCCCATATATTTTTTTCAACTGGGTAAAGTTCATATTTTCTTTACTTATTATCTGCCTACTGACTAATCTTGCCGGTTTGTTCAAAATATATATCAAATCCGCATTGTTTCCCAGTTCCACGTTTTTATAGGTCATTGCAGCTTTGATGTAGCTTATTATGTCCTTCCCCACTCCATTTTCATATATTCCATTCTCTGTTTTTCCACCTGAAATGCTGACAGAATTTTCTTTCAGTATATTTTTTATTACCGGAATCTGACTGTTATTTCTTACTAATATGGCTATTTCCTTAGGTGGTACACCCTTTTCAATATTGTTCTTTATTAATTCACAGACATACATTAACTCATCATATTGAGTTTCGAATTTTCTCACATCAGGTTTTAACCCTTCTCCATTTGCCGATACAATATTTTTATCAAATCTCTTTATATTGTTTTTAATAAGATTTTCGGATAGCTTTACAATTTCCTTTTTTGAGCGATAATTTACATTTAATAGTATTCTTTCTACCTCTACATAATCCTTCTCAAAATCAAACATTATTTCGGGGCATGCCCCTCTGAAACCATATATTGACTGGTCATCATCTCCCACAATAAATATATTATTTTGAGGTTCTGCCAAAAGCTTTATTATTTCATACTGCACCCTGTTAATATCCTGAAATTCATCTACTAAAATATACTCAAATATTTCCTGCCATTTTTCACATAATTCTCTGTTATTCTTTAGCATTTCATAACACTTAAGCAGGATATCATCAAAATCAATTTTGTTTCCCGCAGCCAGTTCTTTTTCATATTCTTCATACACAATTTTGAATTTTTCCCTTTCACAGCAAAGCGGATTGTATTCTTCCGGTGGAATCATGTTTCCCTTTATATTTCCGATTTCTCCTACAATCCCCTGCATAAAGTCACACATTGACGGAGCTTCTATTTTTTTCCTTATCACAATTTCCCTGATAATGTCATTTTGCATCTTTGTTGATAATATGTTCTCACTCTTATACCTGCCGGACAGTTTCAATATCCTAAAGTAGATACTGTGAAATGTGCCAAACGTCACCGGATAACTGCCTTTTATCCAATTCTCACCACTCATAATGCTAAAGAATTTTTTCTGCATATGTACTGCTGCCGCTTTTGTAAAAGTCACCACCATTATTTTTTCAGGTGAAACTCCACCTTCAATTAATTTTTTCACTCTGTGAGTTATAACAGTGGTTTTTCCCGAACCCGGTCCCGCAAGAACCATGGCAGGTCCTTCTTTGTGGTTCACTGCCCTCATCTGTGCCTCATTAAATTCCATATATCCCCCTTAAATTTTATCCCTTTTATATTATCACATAATATTTATATTTGTAAACCTATTGTTTAGCTTTTTTGTTTCAATATTTTGGAAGTAAGTTGCTTGGTAATTTTCGAAGATACCTTCAAGAAATCACTTTTTACAAACCGTTACACGTACTTTTTGGTGTGTATGACTTGATTTGGTTTTGAATTACACCAACATTTTCATTTTTCTAAGCAATTGCCCGTACTCCAAATAGAAAAAGCCTGATTAGGCGCAAAAATACACCCCAAATTGCTCTTTTCCAATATCTTACACGTACTCCGACTAATGAAAGTTTGATTAGACGAAAAAGTACCCCCAAGAATATATTTTTGGCAAACTATTACACGTACTCCAAGCCACTAGAGTTTAACAAGATGCAAAAGTACCCCCAAGAATATATTTTTTGCAAACCACTACACGTACTCCGACCAGCTAAGGCGCAAACAGGAGAAGAAATACCGCCAAAATTGCTTTTTTCACAAGCTACTACATGTATTCCCACAAAAAAAGGGATTACCCCATGCTTGACCAAGAGCCTGAAAAAGCACAAAACCTGCATCGAATAATTCCAATGCAGGTTTTACTAATTACTATAGGGATATTTATTTTTTAGCCTATATTATTCACTTAACATTTCAATACCTTTTTTGATTCTTGAAATTGATTCGTCTTTTCCAAGTACTTCCATAATTTCAAATGCGCCGGCAGGGGTCATCTGTTTACCGGATACTGCTGTTCTAAGTGGCCATAATGCCTGACCATTCTTGCAACCTTTTTCACCAATATATTTAAATACTACATTATGGAGATTATCAACCGAATAATCATCTGTAGCTTCTAGTATTGGCAATAATTCACTAAGCACTTCTAATGAATTTTCTGAATTTGTTTTCATCTTTTTGTGAGTATACATTTCAGTGCTATACTCCGGAAGTTCCTCAAAGAAGTCTATTTTTTCACCAATTTCAGGAAAAGTTTCAATACGTGTTTTTACCATATCCATTATTTTATGAAGGTCTAAATCTTTTTTGATTTTTTCTTTTACATATGGCTCTGCAATTTCATAAAATTTTTCATTATCCATTGCTTTGATATACTCACCATTCATCCATTTTAATTTGTTAATATCAAATACAGATGGACTCTTGTTTACTTTATGGTAATCAAATTTTTCAATCAATTCATCTAATGAGAAAATCTCCTGATTGTCTTCCGGACTCCATCCAAGCAATGCAATATAGTTTACGATTGCTTCCGGCAAAAATCCCTGCTCAACTAAATCTTCGTATGATGAATGTCCTGAACGTTTGCTTAACTTCTTGTGATTCTCATCTGTTATAAGGGGAAGATGAACATATTTTGGTGACTCCCATCCAAATGCTTCATAAAGTCTCTGATACTTTGGTGATGAAGAAATATACTCATTACCTCTTACAACATGTGTAATCTGCTGTAAATGGTCGTCAATAACATTTGCAAAGTTATATGTTGGATATCCGTCCGACTTAATAAGAATCATGTCATCAAGTTCCTTGTTTTCTACTGTTATTTCACCATATAATTCATCAACGAAAGTTGTCGTTCCTTCTGTTGGCATATTCATACGGATTACATATGGCTTTCCTGCATCTAAATTTGCCTGTATTTCCTCTTTTGACAAATGAAGACAGTGTTTGTCATATATTGTTATTTCTTTTCCGTCTTCGCCAACTTCAGTCTTTAAAGACGCGAGACGCTCCTTATCACAGAAACAGTAATATGCATTACCTGTTTCAATTAACTGTTTTGCATACTTTAAATATAATCCTGATGCCTGACGTTCACTCTGGATATAAGGTCCAAAACCTTTATCCTTATCCGGACCTTCATCGTGAATAAGTCCTGTCTGCTCAAGAGTTCTGTAAATGATATCTACCGCACCTTCTACATAACGTTCTCTATCAGTGTCCTCTATTCTCAATATAAAATCCCCACCTGCATGCTTTGCAATGAGAAATTCATATAAAGCCGTTCTTAAATTTCCAACATGCATTCTTCCTGTTGGACTAGGGGCAAATCTGGTTCTTACTTTTGACATTGTATTTCTCCTTCTATGTTATAACTTCTAAAAAAATTTTCTCTTATGCAAAAAATAAGAAGTTTTTTCTTTTGTCCACACACAAGAAAGTACTTCTTATTTTTCATTAACGATTACTTTAAGTTATTAAAATAATCTACAGCTTTTTCAATTGATGTCTTAAATGATTCATCTGTTGAATTATCAAAAAGGAATATATTCTTTATCCCATCCGGAACTGTAAAGTTCTGCTTACTAATATATTCATCCCAATGTTCAATTTTCCATGTATCTCTGTCTGAGTTACGATGAATCATTCTCTGTTTGCATACTTCCTTATCACACTGAATCCATACTACAACTAATTCAGCACCTTTTTTCTGCAAAAGATCCTGTCTCAAATTTTCCATATAGCCCGGAGTTCTAACTTCTCTTGTAAATGGTGCATTAATAAAAACAGTATCATTATACTCTAAAGCTTCCATTGCCAAGTCCATTATACAATCATATTCAGGATTTCTAATCTCTGCTTCAAAGAAATCTGAACTTCTGTTATATTCCTGATTAGCTACTACAAAAATTTGCTTTGATAATGTTATTAATGTGTCCTTATCAAGATATACACAATTAGGCATTGCCTTTGCTAATTTTCTTGTGACAAATGTTTTTCCACATGCCGGTGGAGATGTTACCAAAATCAATTTTTTCATAATAAAAAACCTCACATATATACATAAAAATTATTTCTTACAAATTTAACCCAATTTCTCTATATCATACCACTTTATACTGTTTATAGTCAACAAAAATGTCGCAAATAATCAAATTTATTTTTAACGTTTTTGCAAGATATTTTCTACCATAGAGTCATAGATAAAAAACTGCTTTCTTTTCTCTAAAAACAGGAATGGCGCCTCAGTTTTACTGAAACGCCATAAAATTGAAAGGGTTTAGATTATTATGTTACCTAAAAATCTAATACACTTATAGTCTAAAATTTAAAAATGTTTTTTGCAATACTACATAAAATTTAGCTTTTTTTTGTTAGTTTTGCATAATTATTTTAGTTTTTTTAAGCATCTGTCAGTGAATTTTGTTTACTTTGTACATTTTTATATTTTTTGCGTGTTTTACTTTTTTTTTAATTTTTCAAGATTTCAATAAAAATATTTTTATTCATCTTTAACTGTAAAATTTTCCGCCTTCTTCATCCTTTTCTCCTGATAATTTTATGTTACTATCATCAATTTTCACCTTTGGAATTGCAATAGGTGGAAGTCCCGCATTCACCAAAATTATTGATATCAACGCTCTTACATGTGGATATATTTCATCATAAGCTTTCTTATGTATTTCCTTCTTATCCATATTTTCTTCGCAATCTAAAAATGCCGTGGCACTAAATTTAAAATTAAAATCCATTGGTGAATTGTTATCCATCATATCAATTGTGAGAGTTGCCGCACAATGAAGATTGTCATTTGTATACTTCACATTAAATGATGCACGCTGAGCAATGTCAAGCTTCACCTCCCCCTCCAATTTGTTTGTGAGATCAATTTCTTCAACCTTAATACCTCTAAATGTCAGTTCTCCCATTTGTTACCTCCTATATACCTTTATTTCTATTTTTTTACTGTAACTTTTTTAATCTTACTCCACTCTCCATAACACTTGTATCCGTCTACTATGCTGTAACCACGTACCTGAACATAATATTTCCTCTTTTTAAGTTTCTTAATTATATATTTGGGAGTATTTTTTTTAACGATTTTAATTTTTGCTTTCTTAAGTTTTTTCTTACTTAATGCATACCTTATATTGTATCCATTGACTTTTGATAATTTCTTCCAGCTGAGTTTCATCTTTTTGCCTTTAAGATTCTTAGCTGTTTTTATAATTGTTTTGCCAATTCTCATAGATTCCGTGGCAACAACTATTGTCGGCGTATTAGGATTTTCATCCGCAGGAATGACCTTAACTGTTGTTCCTGTATAATTCTTTCCAAGTCCGGTAAATGTTATTGTTATATTTCCCCTGTCATCAGTTGTTACCGTGTAATCATAATCAACGCCCTTAGTCATATCCCAACTTCCATTATTTACCGTTATAACCAGCTCTTTGTTACTGTTAAATTCCGTTCTTATTGTTACATTTTTAATTTCTTTCTTAACAATTTCAAATTCTTTTACTATTTCGCCTGAATAATTATCAATTCCCTTGATAATTATGCCCGCTTTTCCCGGATAGAAATTATTTTTGTATTCTACAGTATAATCAACCATGGGATTAAGTATTTCACCATTACATTTCAGTCTGATGATTGGTGTAATATCTTTTCCAATAAATTCATATGATGCTTTTACCTGGGAATAGTCAACACTTATGTTATCCCCTGTAATCTGCATTGGCAAAATATCAAACTTTTCTGTTCTTGTCCCAAAGTAAATACCTTTTCCTTCTATGACAATTTCACCCTGACCCACGTTAACATTATTTTTGTATTCAAAGGTATAATCAACATCATTTGTCAGTTGTTCTCTATTATTGTCTAATACATAAAATTCCTTCTTTATAGGATTTCCGTTATATATGCATGCTGTTTCGGCAATTGCTACATCGCATCCGTTAATATCTAACATCCTGCTACTAACTTTATCTGCATAATTTCCAATTCCCTTTGCAACGTAGTTAACTTCATATTTATCCTTTGAATCTGAAACTTTACATTCCGTATTTTCAACAAGAGATATTCCTTTTACTGCAACAGGTAATTCATAGTTAAATGAAGTTGTTATCCACTCATTCTTCTGCGCCATAACTGTCGGTTTAGGTTGCACTGCTATCACGCTAAATGTCATTGCCGCACTTAATACGACAGACAAAATTCTTTTTGTAATTTTCATTACATTCCTCCATATTTTTATAGTTCAGGCAATTTGTTCAAAATTCTTTCCAAAAGCCATTTGTCTGCTTACAATTCTAACACATTTCCATTTTTATAACTACATTTTTGAAAATGAAAGTGTTTTTATATACGACATAAATATATCTATTTTCAAAACCTCTGTTATTCCCCCATTTTACATACTTTTATCGTGATATTTTCTAAAATATCCGTAAAAAAAGAGTCCACCATACCGTGGACTCTCTTTTACCAAAAAACGTTTTTCACTACTTATGTAATGATTTTTCATATTCTACAATTATATTTTTTGCTGAATCAATATCTATCTTCGCTGTGTTTATGCACAAATCATATCCTCTTGAATCACCCCACTTATTTTCGCAGTAGAAATTGTGATATGTCTTTCGCATCTTATCAATCTTTCGCATCTTTGTTTCAGCCTGTTTTCTTTCTAAGCCTTCCCTTTCCATAACACGGGCAACCTTGCTTTCCTTATCTCCGGTTATGAAAACCCTTATTAAATTAGGATTATATGCAAGTATTTCATCTGCACATCTTCCAAGCACAACGAATGACTCATTATTATCGGCTTTTTCCTTCAAAAACTCAAACTGCTTTAAAGCTATCTCCTGTTCAAGGGGAATTGTTCCTCCGGCAATAGGCAAAGGCATAAATCCAATATTAATAGGTTTCTCATCATATCTTTCTATTACCTTTTCACTGTAACCTTCTTTTTTTGCAATTTCATACAAAAGTTCCTTGCTATACAATGGAATATTATAGTGTTCCGCAACCTTTTGTGCTACAAGGTGTCCACCGCTTCCGAACTCTCTTCCTATAGAAATAATAATCTGTGTCATAATGATACCCTCCTATTCATTTTATTCTGAATATTTAGTATTTATCCGTGGTAATACCCTTTATTCTTGTAATAAATTATACCATATTTTAAAGAAAAACATAAGTAAAAGTGCCATGATAATAAAGATTTTCTAAAATTTATTACCACGACACTTTTTATAATATTAGTTAAGGAATTTGTAGCTTCCTTTTACTATTAATTTGTCAAACAAAATGTACATTGCCGGTAATATACATATTACGCAGAACATACTTACAATGGCTCCTCTTGCCATTAACAGACAAAGAGAACTAATCATATCAATACTCGAATATACACCTACACCAAATGTTGCGCCGAAGAATGTACATGCACTTACAATTACTGATTTCATTGTAGCCGTAAGAGCATCCTTTGCTGCAAGTTTCTTTTCTTTTCCGCTGGCACGCTCTCTTCTGTAACGGTTTGTCATTAATATTGCGTAATCAACAGTAGCACCAAGCTGGATTGTTCCAATTACGATTGACGCAATAAATGGTAACACCGCTCCTGTATAATATGGTATACCCATGTTAATAAAGATAGCAAATTCAATTACTGCAACTAATATTACAGGGAGTGAAATTGATTTAAATACAAGGGCAACAATTATGAAAATAAGGAATATCGAAACAAAACTTACTGTAGCGAAGTCCTTATTCGTAATCTTAATCAAATCCCTCGTACATGCTGCTTCACCAACAAGCATTCCGTTGCTATCGTATTTTTTAATTATTTTTTCTACTTCATTACATTGCTCATTAGCTTCATCTGATCCGGTTTTGTATTCCGACATAAACAACAGCATTTCATTTTTGTCACTCTTTAATTCTTTAGTTACAGCTTCAGGAAGATATGAATCCGGTATGCTGCCGTCTAAAACACTTTCCAGACCAAGTGCCATCTGAACACCTTTAGTATCTTTTACTTCATTAAGCAAACTTTTAACATCCTTAGCAGGTATGCCTGTATCCAACAATATAATATTTGCTGAACCTAACTGGTAATCCTTTGAAATTTTATTCTGTGCCTTAACACTCTCTAAAGTATCCGGCAGACTCAATGATAAGTCATAGTAGACCTTTGCATTGCTCTGTCCATAAATTGCCGGAACAAGTAATACTAAGAATAATACGAAAAATGCAATATAGTGTTTTGTTATAAATGCCGATATTTTTTTGAAATCCGGTAAAATCTGTCTGTGTTTTGTCTTTCTTATAGCCTTATCAAATACAAGGATAAATGAAGGAAGTACCGTTACACATGCAATAACACCAAGTATAACACCCTTAGCCATAACGATACCAAGGTCAAGTCCCAATGTAAAACTCATAAAGCACAATGCAATAAATCCGGCAACTGTTGTTATAGAGCTTCCCACAACTGATGAAATTGTTGCCTGTATGGCACGTGCCATAGCCTTTTTGTTATCACCATTATTCAATTCCAACTGTTCTTCATAGCTGTGCCACAGGAATATTGAGTAATCCATTGTAACACCTAACTGCAATACTGCCGCCAATGCTTTAGTAATGTAGGATATTTCCCCTAAAACTATATTACTTCCCAAGTTGTAGACTATCGCCATACCAATACTTAACAGGAAGAATACCGGTATTAAGAATGAATCCATTAACAGTGACAATATAATTATCGAAAGTATTACAGCTATAAATACATATATCGGAGTTTCATGCTCAGACAAATCCTTCGTATCCGTAACAATAGCTGAAATACCACTAATCATACATTGATTCCGGGTAACTTTACGTACCTCTTTAATCGCCTTCATTGTTCCGTCACCAGAACTTGTATCATCAAAAATAACAAGCATTATTGTTGATGTGCCTTTATTAAATGCATCGTACATATCCGATGGAATCATTGACTTTGGCATCCCCATATCTGCAAAACTGTCATACCACAAAACCTTGCTGACATGATCAACCTTTTCCATCTTGCCTTTCAGTTTTGAAACATCCGCGTCGGACATTTTATCTACCATAACAATACCAAAGGCTCCTGAGTTAAACTGATCCATCAATATATCCTGCCCCTTCATTGTATCAATTCCATCCGGAAGATAATACAGAAGGTCATAATTTACTCTTGTACTAAAATAACCAATAGCTGCCGGTATCAGTAAAAGTATTCCGATAATTAATATGGCATGTCTGGCTTTTACAATAGCTTCTGAAAACTTTTTCATATTAATCAGCTCCTTTACTTATCTGCCTTGATTTCTGCTGTTTTGAATATAAACTTAACACTTCCATCCATGCCTTCATTTATACCACTGAATGATTTATAATCTTTTCCGGCATTAAGAGTATCTTCAATTTTGTTTATAGCGTCCTTTGCGTCTTTTCCAAATATATCTGTAATTTTGCTTATTCCATCTTTGTTAAGTTTTATAGCACCATCTTTAAGTGTTTTTGTTCCATCAGCTAATGTAATAATTCCATCTCCCAATGTCTTTGAACCACTTGCAAGTGTTGATGCACCATTACTAATCTGACCTGAACCGTCTTTAACTGTTTTAATCCCGTCAAGTAGTTTAGGGCTTGCATCACCTAATTTTGACTTCATCTGTTTAGTTCCGTCTGTCAGAGATTTCATTCCATTGTTTAATGTATCTGCTCCTGTTTTTAATTTTCCGGTTCCGTCAGCCAAAGTTTTTGTTCCTGCCATAAGTTTTGTTGTTCCTGCTGTAAGTTCTCCCATCTTGCTGTTTAGTGTTGAAATTCCCGTATAGAGCGTTCCAATTCCATTTGCAAGTGTTGTAGAGCCTTCCTCTAAAGTATCCATTCCTTCTGTTAAAGCTTTAATATCAGAAACACTGTTTTTGATTTGTGTTTCAAAATTTGACTTAACGCTCTCTAAAGTTTTTACACTGTAATATGCTTCAACTAATTTATAATAAACTGCTGTATTTAATCCCTTTGCTACTAATACAGTACTTAATTCCGTGCCGGCAGCTACTGCTGAATTAATTCCCTCAACAGTTGTATTTAATGCCTTTTCACTTGAAATCAATCCGCCTGTAGCCGTATTTAATGTATCTATTATATCATCAATCTGACTCTGAATTGAATCCGGTGTTGACTGAAGCTGTGATACAACTTTCTTAACTCCTGCATTTGCATTCTTTGTTCCTACTGCCAATGCTTCTGCTCCGCTCTTAAGACCTCTCTTTGTCTTTCCGTCTTTGTCTTTTGAATCCTCAAAGGCTGCCTTTGCTGATGATACTCCTGAAGCAATCTGCTTTGCTCCACTGTTAAGCTGTTTTGCTGAGCTGTCCATCTGCTTTGCTCCACTGTCTAACTGTGAACTTGCACCCTTAACATCTTTTGTTCCGTTATATAATTTTACGGCTCCGTCATTTGCACTATTTACACCACTCATTAATGATTTATCAAATAACTTGTAACTGTCATATAAAGTTTTTGATCCTGTAAATAACTGTAGTGTATATTTTTCTAAATCTTTTGTTCCGTTTACGATTTTAACTGAACCATCTTTTAATTTAACAGCTCCATCATTTAAATCTGAAGTTCCGTTAACTAACTTGTCAGTTCCGCTCTGTAACTCATCCATCTTACTGTCAATGTCTGAGAAATCAAATGTATCATCAAGATCCATATCTCCAATTCCTGAAGTAGCTGCTGTAAGTGTCATGTCCATTTCGAAATTCTTTACATCAGCTGTCAATGTAAATCCTTCCGGAATTTCAATGTCTGATATGTAATCTTTTGCCTTATCAATAGTATCAAGTAAATGATCCTTAAGTCCCGGTGCTCCATAACCTACAACTATTTTCGAATCATCATAGTCAATAACTTTACCATTATCAATTGTAATTTTAGAGAAAACATCTTTGTCAAGAATCATTCCCGTAAGAGCAATAAAAGGAATAAATTCTCTCTCACTGTCTTTTGACTTATTATTATATGAATAAACTATTTTAACTTTTCCTGATTTTCCCTTTAAGTCATCTGGGGAAATTTCTTTGTCATCTAAGTAATATTTAACATCAATTCCTATAGGTGCTTCTTTTGTTGTAGTACCCTGATATTTAATTGTCTTTCCTTTATTTTCCCATACTAATTTGTCACTGTCCTGTGCAAATCCTTCATCTCCGCTAAGATTAACAATATCTTTTAAATCTGAAACATCACTAATGTTTTCTTTTCCTTTTACTTTAAGTGCATCACTGACGGTTGTCTTTGTAACCTTTCCACTAGGATCCATTTCAACATATACTGTTTCATCTTTATCAACATCCTTTGCACTTCCCACCTTGCTTGTGAGCAATGCTTCCATATTTGTTGTTTCTTTTGTTGCACTGCTTTTCTGTGCTTTGTTGCTTGTTTCTTTTGTTGTTCCACATCCTGCCATGCACCACGCTGACATGGATAAAACTAACATTAAACTTATTCCTTTTCGAATATACTTTTTCATGACAGATTTCACTCCTTTATTTTTTTCTACAATACAGTATACAATCAGAATAATAAAAAGCATTATACATTTTTATACTAGAGTTGTTTTTATTTACACTTGTATGATTTTGTATAAGCATTTTAACTTCTGTATAATAATCAGCACATTTATTCTAACTGTATTTTTTTCAAACATTTTGAAAAAAGTTTCTACTTTCTAGCTTTCTTTTGCCTGATTTTCTTTTTTTCGGTACAAATACATTTCGTGTCCGAACTCTTCTGTATGAAGTGTTAAATCCTGCAATAATGCTGCAACCTCATCTTCCTTTTCTTTCATACCTTTAATTGCCCAATCAACCATTACCCCCGTCAGACCATATGCGAAGAATCTTGCATATACGTCCTGTTCCTTTTCACTTAAATAACTGTACAGACCTAAATCCGTAATTGCTTTTTTAAATAACTCTGCAAAAATCTTGTTGCAATATTCTGCAAAGAAATTATTCGAAGACTTAATCGTATTGATAAAGAAAGCCTTCTGCTGCTTCATATATTTAAACAGCTCCACAAGTTTTTCTCCCCAGTTTTCAAATGTCAGATCAGCTGTCAGGGGAATAAATAAATCCTGAGTATATATCCAGCTTAACAACTCGTACTTGTCATTGAAATGATAATAAAACGTTTGTCTGTTAACACCACAATGATCTGTAATGTCGGCAACCGTTATCTTATCCAGATTCTTAGTAGCACCTAATTCTTTAAGACTCTGTGCCAATGCCTTTTTTGTTATATTAGAATTTGCCATAACAACCTCCATACTAATGTCGTTTTTGCTAACATTAGTTCTGTTTTTATACATTTGTATGTTTATTGTATAGTTGTACTATATCACTACTTATAAAAAAAAACAATACATCTATTTCAAAAAAACTATGAAGCCGAAACCACATGGGCTTTGACTCCATAGTTTTATTTTGTACGTTATATTATATTTTCAATTTACCTGCTAAGCAGTATTCTGTCATTGTCAAACTGCTTTTGTTTCTTTGCTGAATACATTTTGATTAAGTCATCCATCGTCATTTCATCACGTTCCCTGCCGGACAGGTCAAGCATAATCTCACCGCCATCAAGCATTATGGTTCTTGTTCCTGTAGTCAGCGACTGATTAAGATTATGTGTAATCATCATTGTTGTAATGTTGTTCTCATCAACAATCTGCTTCGTGATTTCCATTACTCTTTCTGCTGTTGCCGGGTCAAGAGCTGCCGTATGCTCATCTAACAGCAACAGCTTTGGAATCGACAAGGTACACATAAGAAGTGTAACAACCTGTCTCTGTCCTCCGGACAAAAGACCTATTTTAGTTTTCATTCTGTCTTCTATTCCCATATTATATCTGGCAAGGTTTTCTCTGAAAAACTTAACTGATTTCTTTGTTATTGCCCTTGAGAATGGTGTGGAATGTTTTGACGCCCTTGTATATGCCAATGCAAGATTTTCCTCTATTGTCATATTGGGTGCAGTTCCTTTCATTGGGTCCTGAAATACACGACCAATCATTTTTGCCCTGGCATGCTCAGTTTTGTAAGTTATTTCTTCATTATCCAATATAATATGTCCGCCATCAACCATAAATGACCCACATATTGCATTAAAAAGTGTAGATTTTCCCGCACCGTTAGAACCAACTATTGTAATAAACTCCCCATCTTTCAAATTAAGAGACATATCTTTAATAGCTACATGTTCGTTTACAGTACCTTTTTCAAAAGTCTTTGAAATATTCTTAATTTCTAACATTATACCGCCGCCTTTCTTCTCTTCTTCTCTGCAATTTTTTGTTTAATTGCAGGGATTGTAAGTGTTATGGCAACAATTAATGCACATGTCAATTTCATTAAATTTGAACTCATGTCACCAAAAAGACTCTTTCTTATTACAAATGCTACAATTAATTTATATAACACTGAACCTACAACTGCTGAAATAAGTCCAAGGGTTGCATTTCTTTTTCCAAAAATTGCCTCACCAATAATTACTGCTGCAAGTCCGTAAATCAATGTGCCGTTTGATGTATTAATATCTGAATAACCAATGCTTTGGGATGCCAATGCCCCTGATAGTCCTATAAGTGCATTAGACAACATAAGACCTATTGTTTTTGTTCTGTCAACATTTATGGAGGATGCTCTCACCATATCAGGATTATCTCCAGTGGCTCTTATGCACAATCCTAAATGAGTTTTGAAAAACCATATAACAATAGAAACTACAATAACTATAATAACAAGGCTCACCACTGCTTTTACCATGCTGGTTTCAAACTGCCCTCTAATTCCAATAAGTTCCTTAACTTTCTCAAATATAGTTACTTTGTTATAACTTAAATTAGTTGTTGCTCCTTTTTCCGTAAATGAATAAAATACAAGGTTAATGGAATACAATCCACTCATAGTTATTATTCCGGCTAAAACAGGATGTACTTTTAATTTTGTCTGTAAAACTCCTGTAATAAATCCTGCTGCAAGTCCTGCTGCTGTTCCTGCAAACATTGCCAAAACAGGATGTCCGTTAAGGGCTACCAGAACCGAAACAACTGCCCCAAATCCAAAACTTCCTTCTGTTGTCAAATCCGGTATGTCTAATATTCTAAGAGATATGTATATTCCCATTGCAAGTAATCCATATATCAGGCAATCAGGTAAATTTGATAAATAATACTGTAATTCGATCATTCTGCCTCCTAATGTTTTAAACGCTTTTCATCTAAAACATATTCTAAAACCTGTCACGACTTTAATTTTTTATATGTCTTCTGACTTAATCTTTTGTTACTATTTTAATTCATTTAATTTATATTCTGTCTTAATCTGATCCTTTGTAAGTCCAAGTGCTTCCATTGTTGTTGCATTGTATGAACAATAATCAATACCTACAACTTCTGCCGATATTTCTTCAATTTTCTTTCCATCTTTTAAATATTTAAGAGCTATATCAACTGTTTTTTCTCCGATTCCCTTGTCGTCAATTGCAAGTGTTGCAAAACATCCTGATGCAACTGTTGTTGCTGAAGCACAATATGTTGGAATCTTCTTTTCTTTACAAATATCTGCCAATGTTGAAACTCCATCCTGAATAATTGAATCATTAGGAACAAATATTGCATCTACTCCTTCACTTATTAATGCATTTGTTGTTGATTCAATATCGCTTGATACAGGTGCTGTTTTTTCTACATATTTCACATTAATGCTGTCGAGATATTCTTTAACCTGCTTAATTGTGTTTGTTGCATTATCTTCATTACCACTGTAAATTAAACCATACTTCTTTGCCGGTGTTGTTGCCTGTGCAAAATCAATAATGTTTGATACAGGTATTGCATTTGATGTTCCTGTTGCATTCTTGTCAGGCTTTTTCATATCTGTTAACACTTTTGCTGCTGTAGGTGCTGATACTGCACAGAAGAATACAGGAGTATCTGATTCAGCATTGACGAAGGCCTGTGTTGGCGGTGTTGCTATTGTAAATACTGCCTTATATGTTCCGTCTGTCATTTTGCTTACAATTGTTGAAAGTGCTGTTGTGTCTCCTGAAGCGCACTGATAATCTATCTGAGCATCTTTGTATCCTGCTTCTTTTAACTTGCTTACAATTCCTTCTTTCATATCCATAAAAGCACCATTTTCTAACAATGCCACGATACCAATCTTTCCATCTGTACCGCTGTCTTTTTTGTCCCCAGTCTTGTTTTCACTGCTTCCACAAGCTGTAAAAACTGTTGCTACCATTACTACTGCTAAAATTAAACTTAAAAACTTTTTCATCTTTTCCTTCTCCTTTTCTTAATTAATTTGATGAAAGTAAGATGTCCATTTTCCTCGTTGCAAAATAAAAAGTCCCTGATAGTAGGAAATCTACTATCAAGGACGGATATTCTTATAATTATTCATATTCCGCGGTGCCACCTTGATTCACATAATAAAATGTGCTCTCAACGAGTACTAACATACTCTGTGCAACTAACGTATGCCTTCACGTCATAGAATACTAACATATTGCTTTGTTCTATGCCCTCTGCGGTCCATTTATGTGAGCTGCGTTCTGCAGGATCTCAGCTACCCCTGCTCTCTGTAAGTGCACGATCCACTTTTACTTCCGCATCAACGGTTTCAATGGTCATCTTCAATTGTGGTTAAGATTCTAACGCACATTTTTTTCATTGTCAAGTTTTTGCTTATAATTTCATAATTTTTGTTATAGTTCAATTTTTCTCTGCTTCCGTATTTATAAATTCCTGCTTTGTTACATCAAATAATCCCATATCGGTTATCTTGACCTCAGGTATTACCGGCAATGCCATAAAACACAGGGTCATGGTAGGCTCAACTTCGTGACTTACTCCAAGTTCATTGTACGCCTTATCATGAATTTTAATTAATTTGTCCTTAACCCATTCTCCACTCCGATCACTCATTAGCCCTGCTATTGGCAGTGGCATGCTCTCAAGAACTTCGCCATTATTTACGACTACAACTCCACCTTCCTGCTCTATGATTTTTGAAACTGCAAAAGCCATATCTTCATTTGTAGTTCCCACCACTATTATATTATGGGAATCATGGGCTACAGTTATGGCAATGGCACCTGCTTTAATGCCGTAGCCGGCAATGAGTGCCGTAGCAACATTTCCTGTCATCTGATGTCTCTCAATTACGGCAATTTTTGCAACATCTATTTCTTTGTTAAATCTGAAATCACCATCATCAGTTCTGTCCACAGCCGTGACTTCTTTTTTTGTAACTACACTACCCGGAATAATCCGGATGACATTTGCTTTTTCAGTTTTTAAATTAAGTTTTAATTTTTCTGTAGAAAAATCCTTAACCCTCACACTTCCTGCAACTTTTTGTGTATCAATATGTTTTACTTCCGGTAAGTATGTGCCATTTTCTGCCACTATTTTTCCTTCGATAAATACCTTTTCGATTTTGAAATTTTCTAAATCATTTACAAGCAAGATATCGGCTTTTTTGTTCGGTGCAATTGCTCCCCTGTCACGCATTTCAAAACACTCTGCCGCATTGAGAGTTGCCATTTGAACTGCTGTAATAGGATCTATTCCATTAGCCACACAGATACGCAATTTTTCATCTATGTCTCCTTTTTCAAAAATGGTTACAGGTTGTAAGTCATCTGCGCATAAAACACATCTTCTTGCATTCTGTTCTGTAACACCTTTTAACAGCATAGGAAGTTCCCTGCAGGCTGAACCATATCTTAACATAACATACATCCCATTTCTCAGTCTTTCCTGAAGTTCTTCAACAGAACCACTTTCATGATCTGTATGTATCCCTGCCGTAATATATGCTGACAGTTCATCTCCTGTAAGTCCCGGCGAATGACCGTCAATTAATTTTCCGGCTTTATGACACAATTCAATTTTATCTAATACATCAGAATCTGTATTTACAACCCCTACCGTATTCATAAATTCACCAAGTCCAAAAACTTTTTCATCTTTAATTACTGACTTCATTGCTTCTGTATCAACTACTGCCCCGGAGTGTTCCCACGGAGTACATGGTACGCAGGATGGAAGCATATATTTTATATTTAGTACCGCATTTTCTGCTGCATTTATCATATAATCCAGTCCATCTATTCCACAGACATTTACTATTTCATGGGGATCTGCAATTATGGTAGTTGTACCGTGCGGTACCACAAGACGGCTAAACTCCTCCGGTGATACAAAAGACGACTCTATATGAATGTGACTGTTAATAAATCCCGGAAGAGCATAATTTCCCTTAGCATCTATCTCTTCTTTTCCCTCGTAGCTGCCAATTGCTGCAATTTTTCCATCACTTATTGCAATATCCCCATTAATTATTTCATGAGAATACACATTGACAATTTTGCAGTTTTTTATAACGGTATCTGCCGGTATTCTTTTAGCTGCCACATCAATTCTTTTTTTCAATCTGTCTTTTGCCATACACTCACCTCCTAATTATTAAGAATAAATTTGTCGATTACCTGCACTATTCCGTCATCATTATTTGACGCAGTAATGTAGTCTGCCGCCTCTTTTACCTCTTTTGCTGCATTTTCCATTGCCACTCCAACTCCCGCATATTTTATCATTGACAAATCATTTAATCCGTCACCACAGGCAATAGTACTCTCCCTTGCTATTCCAAGTAATCCTATTAACTTTTCTATTGAAGCTGCCTTGTCAATTCCCTTTGGCATTATTTCAATAAAGAAATCGCAGGAACGGTATATACTTAACTTGTCTCCAAACCTTTTAATTAAATCTTGTTCGTAAAATTCTGATTCTTCCGGCTTTACTGTACAAAGACATTTATTAGGGTTAAAATCCAGATATTTTTCTACATCCGTCATATAAGCGGGAATTTTATTTATAACTATTGCTTCTCTGAAAATATATTCATCCATTCTTGTGGCTACTAAAGCCTGCTTCAAATCATAGCTTATCAACCCAAGATTATGAACCCTGGCATATCTTATTAACTCCGGCACATACTTTCTGTCCATTACGTTTTCAAACACTGTTTTGTTTGTGCTACAGTCAATTACTTTTCCACCATTAAAGGCAAGAATATATCCACCGTATTTTTCAAGTTCCAGTTCTTTTGCAACCGGAACTATTCCCGGCGTAGGTCTACCTGACGCAAGGGCAATAATGTGTCCCTGCTCTTGTATTTCAATTAATTTTTCTTTTGTCTTTTTTGTTATTTTCTTCTCATCATTTGTTAATGTTCCGTCTAAATCTAAAAAAATAATTTTTCTTTTATCCATTCGTCCTCTATATCATTAATCCTCATAAACTATTTTATCTACTCTCTCAATTCGCTTTTCAAGTTTTTCAGCGAATTTGTGAATTGGTAAAAACACTCCCAATTCATCATACTTTGTGCCTTTATCCTCTAATGAATCCTGACCATAAAACACAAATGATCTTGGCAATTCCTTTTGAAGTTTTAGCAAAATATCCCATACTGCCGCATACGCCTCAGCTTCTGTTTCACCCTTCAATACACTGTCCGGCAACTCATATACAAGAAGTATTCCTATATGTTCTCCCATTTTACATTCTACAACATCCATTGTTTTTTCATCAAAGGAATGTCTCTTTCTATATCCGTAAGATAAATACATTTTTCGCTTTGGCTTTTTTTCAAATGCTTTTTTAAATCTAAGATAATCTTTCTCTGTAACCTTTATATCACCCTTTAAAAGTTTTCCATCTTCATCCGTTAGTAAAACAGGATTCTTCTTTCCATCTTCATCAAATCTGAATGGTGCCAGAAATGAGTTTCTCAACAAATCAAACATACTATTTTGACATATCGCCATTAATAATTCCGTTATATCTCTGTTTTTATAAGCTGAAAACAATGCTCTTGCAAATTTTTCCGGTGGAAGATATCCTTCCAAAATATCAGGATCAATATTTAATTCACTATAAAATGTTTCTGTTAACCTTCTACACGCCTCGGGATTTTGCAAAATCTTCTCAAATAAAATATCTGCCTTTTCTTCTCTCTTAAAAATTGTTGTCACTGTCGCCACTTCCCTTCAAGTCACATTTATATACAAATATTATACTAAAAATCAACTATATTCAAGGTATGTTTTTTGTAATAAACAGCACTACTGACCAAACTTCATAATGTTTAATCAATAGTGCTGTTTTGCATATTATATTATATTTCCAAATCTTTCATGCTGTTTAATCCGATTGCCAGGGTAGATGTATTATGCAAAAGGGCTGAAGTTGTTGGCGGAAGAACTCCTGCCACTCCTAATATTATAAGAGCGGAATTTATTCCAACTATTTCACGATAATTTCTGTGAATTTTCTTCATAAGCTTTTTGCTTATTTTTATCAACGTTACAATCTGCTCCAGATCCTCGCCATCCACTGTTATGTCTGCGATTTCTCTGGCTACCTGTGCTCCATTACTTATGGCAATTCCTACATCTGCTTTTGACAGTGCCGGAGAATCATTTATTCCATCACCAACCATAATAACGCATCTTCCGGCATCAACTTCTTTTTCAACAAATTTCGCCTTGTCCTCCGGTAAAACTTCTGAATAATACTCGTCAACGCCTACCTTTTTGGCTATAGCTTTAGCCGTTCTTTCACTGTCGCCGGTCATCATTACTACTTTACTGATGCCCAGTTTTTTTAGTTTTTTAATTGTCTTAACAGCCTCTCTACGTAAAGGATCCTCTATCAAAATAACTGCTGATAATTTGTTTTCAATTGCAAGATATAAATGAGAATATTCCGTTGGAAGATTTTTAAACTCTTCCATTTTTTCTTCAGGTATTTCACATTTTTCATCTTCCATTACAAAATGATAACTTCCTATTACAGCACGTTTATCATTAATTGTTGTAGCTATTCCATGGGCAACAATGTACTCTACCTTGCTATGTAGCTCTTCATGAACAAGATTTTTCTTAACTGCTGCATTGACAACTGCATTGGCAATTGAATGAGGAAAATGTTCCTCCAGGCATGCTGCGATTCTTAGCAATTCATCCTTGCTTCTGTCGTCAAAAGGTACAACATCCACAACTGTCGGTTCTGCCTTTGTCAAAGTTCCTGTTTTATCAAATACAATTGTATCTGCCACAGCAACCTTTTCAAGGAATTTTCCACCCTTTACCGTAATGTTGTAGTCATTTGCCTGTCTTATTGCTGCAAGCACTGATATTGGCATTGCCAGTTTCAAAGCACAGGAATAATCTACCATTAATATGGAAATTGCCTTTGTGGCATTACGTGTCAACAAATATGTAAGGATTGTTCCACCTAAAGAATAAGGTACCAGTTTATCTGCCAGATGCTCTGCTTTACCCTCCAATGAGGATTTCAGTTTTTCTGATTCTTCTATCATTGTTACTATTTTGTCAAATTTGCCTGAGCCCCCGGTTTCCTTTACCAGTATGCTGATTTCTCCTTCTTCAACAACAGTTCCTGCATACACATAACTTCCAACCGTCTTTCTGACTGGAATTGACTCACCTGTCATGGAGGCCTGATTAATCATTGCTTCGCCGTCCACAACTTCTCCATCAAATGGTACAACCTCACTCATTCTTGCAACAACTATGTCACCGGTTTTAATTTCATTGTATGGAACCTTTATTTCTGTATCGCCATTCTTAAGCCATACACTTCCCACGTTCAGAGACATACTTCTAGCAAGATCATCGACTGATTTTTTGTGAGTCCATTCCTCTAAAAGCTCGCCAATTCCAAGTAAAAACATAATTGATCCGGCAGTATTAATGTCTCTTCTTAACATAGAAACACCAATTGCCGTAGCATCAAGAACCGGAACTTCCAGTTTTCCCTTTGCCAATGTTTTTAAACCTTTTAATAAATATTTAAATGCTCTGTAAGCTGTCATCACTATTTTAACGGGATATGGTAATAAAACCCTGCTACCATATCTGACAGCAACCATAGTTATAAGTTTTTCCTTATAATGTTCGTTTAATTCTCTTCCTGAATTTTCAAGATAACTTTCAGGAACTTCTGTCTTATCATAAGAAAATGCCCTTAACAAATCTATTATGACTTTTCTGTCACAATTATAGCTTATAGCTACATCATTCGTTCTGTTATAGACCGTGGAAGATTCTACACTATCATTTGTCATAAGATAATATTGTAAAATGTCCGCCTGTCTATATGTCATTTCACCTGACAGAAAGTGTATACGAACCCTTCCCTTTATCTCATGTTTAATAATAAATTTCATTATTTTTCAACACTTTCATCTTCGCTTTCAACTTCACTGTCATCTTCATAAACTTCTTCTGCAGATTTTCTGTCATCGTTAATCTGCTTTGCTTCTGCATAAATATCTTCAGCATTTTCCTGAACTATAGTAACAGTATCCATCACGCTTTCCTTAGCTCTTAAAACTGCTGCTGTACAGTTAGCGTACAATTTTTTTGCATCTTTACTTGAAAGAATTTTTACTCCTGCTGTTCCAAATAAAGTTCCTGCTGCAAACATTCCGATTTTCTTTAATGCCTTCATAATAAATCCTCCTAAAATAAAAAATGGTTAGTTGCTTTTCACTTTTGTTACTTGCAACTAACCAAATAATAACGCTTTATTCATTTTTTTTCAATACAAAATATTGAATTTTTCGCTCCATTTTTACCCTAATGCCACATCCAGTATCATCATTAATGCAAACCCCATTGCAAATCCTATTGTACCAATATTTGTATGCCCCCCTGATTGGGACTCGGGAATCAATTCCTCCACTACCACATACATCATTGCACCTGCTGCAAATGCCAGTATATAAGGAAGTACAACAACAATTTTTGCTGTAAGCAATACAGTTATAAAAGCGCCTATTGGTTCAACTATTCCTGATAAAAAGCCACAGCCGAAAGCTTTTGACTTACTCATACCTTCACTTTTCAAGGGCATGGAAATAATTGCTCCCTCCGGAAAGTTTTGTATTGCAATACCTATGGACAATGCCAGAGCTGCCGTTACACTTATTCCTGTTTTTCCTGCCACTGCTCCTGCATAAGCCACGCCTACTGCCATTCCCTCAGGTATATTGTGAATTGTCACTGCAAACATCATCATTGTTGTCTTTGAAAATTTGCTTTTTGCCCCCTCAGGCTTGTCGCTGTCTAAATGCAAATGAGGAACAATGCTGTCTATTATCAGTAAAAACAGTATTCCAAGCAAAAAACCTGTAGCTGCCGGTATCCACGCAATTATATTCTGCTCCTTTGCCATATCAATTGCAGGCATAAGCAAAGACCATATACTTGCTGCCACCATTACACCTGATGCAAAGCCAAGCAATGACTTCTCGACTTTTATATTCATAGTATTTCTCATAAAAAATACCATTGCTGATCCTAATGTTGTTCCTAACAAAGGTATAATCAAAACAATTAATTCATTCATATAACATCTCCCTTCCCTGTGTAGTTTACAAATTATGTCAACCATATTCTATATTACAGTAAAAGCTCCGTGAATTCAACCATTCCGGAGCCTTTGTACATTTATTATTCTAAATCTGATTAAACTGCGCCATATAGAGATTATAATATATTCCCTTTTTATCCAGCAGTTGCTTATGATTTCCTTCTTCCACAATCTTTCCATCATCCACAACAAAAATTCTGTCAGCCTTTTTTATTGTGGACAATCGATGGGCAATAACAAAGGAAGTTCTTCCCTTTAATATTTCTTCTATTCCCTTTTGGACAAGTAACTCTGTTTTCGTGTCAATGCATGATGTTGCTTCATCAAGAATAAGTATCTTAGGTTTTGACACCATTGTTCTTGCCAGCGCAATTAACTGTTTCTGGCCAATTGACAGACCTCCACCTCTTTCGGAAAGTTTTGTGTCATACCCATTTTTCATTTTCATAATAAAATTATGGGCATTTACGGATTTTGCTGCTTCTATTATTTCCTCATCTGTAGCATCTAATTTTCCGTAACGAATGTTGTATTTGACAGTTCCTGAGAATATAAAATTTTCCTGGGTCATAATTCCCATCTGCTGTCTTAAACTTTCAACAGTAACGTCCTTAACATTATAACCGTCTAAAAGCACTTCACCTTCATTGGCATCATAAAATCTGCTAATAAGATTTACAATAGTTGATTTTCCTGCCCCTGTAGGTCCTACAAGAGCTATTGTTTCTCCCGGATTTATGTTGAAACTTACATTATCCAGCACCTTTTCTTTGTCATAAGCAAAGGTTACATTATCAAAAGTAACCCTTCCCTGAATCTCCGGAAGTTCTCCTGCACCTTCCTCATCTGCTATTTCCGGCTCTGTATCAAGCACCTCAAAAATACGCTCTGCCCCTGCAATGTTAGTTACTATCTGATTGTAAAAATTGCTCAGGTTATTAATCGGCTGCCAGAACATGTTTATATATGTTCCAAAGGCTATAAATGTACCTACGGAAATATGCTCTGCTTTTAGGATTACAATTCCCACAAAATAAAGGGAAATACATCCCAGTCCCCATGAGAAATCAATTACCGAACCGAAGCTGTCGCTCATCCTTACTGCACTTCTAAATGACTGCTTATGTTCATTTATTAAGTGATCAAAAGTTTCTTCCGTTTCATCTTCTGCAGTAAAGCTGTGAATTATTCTCATTCCTGACATATCCTCATGCAAAAACGCATTAAGGTTAGATGATTTCTTTCTGAATAACTGCCACCTTGGATGGGCTTTGATTTGAATATATGAAATTACCACTGCCATAACTGGTGTGCTGATAAGTGCTGCTACTGCAAGTTTGGGATTTTTTGCAAACATAATTGCAACAACCGCCACAACAGTAATAAAATCAGGTATTAATGTTGTTACGCAGTTTGACAGTACATCCTTTAGGGAATTAATGTCTCCAATAATTCTTGATAAAATTTTTCCAGTAGGTCTGCTGTCAAAGAATTTAAAGCCCAGTTTTTGTATGTGAGTGTACAATTCCTGCCTTATTGTCAGTAAAATACTGTTACACATTTTTGCCATGATGTACATACGTAATTTTATTGCCAGCGTCACAAGAAGATTTAACACCAGCGCTATAATCAGTAATTTGCAAAGACCTCCATAGTTACCTTTTCCTATGTAATTATCAATGGCAGACTCAATTATCAGGGGATTTGCAAGGCTTATTGCAACACAATATCCCATTAACAATAATACTAACAAAATCGTCCACTTATACACAAGAAGGTACGAAAATAGCCTTTTCAGGGTTTGAAGTTTGCTTTTTTCTACGCTTTTTTCATCTTCTTTATACGAATTGTAAGCCATTTTACTCCTCCCTTCCTGTTTTGTTTTCTAAATCTACATCACCGTACTGTGATAAATATGTTTCATAATATAATCCATGTTTCTTCATCAGTTCTTCATGAATTCCACGCTCTTTAACCTTTCCTTCTTCAAGGACAATTATCTCATCTGCATTGCGGACAGCACTGATTCTGTGAGCAATAATTATTTTTGTCATTCCCTTAAACTGTTCCAGAACCTTTTGAATCTGCTGCTCCGTTTCCATATCTAAAGCCGATGTGGAATCATCCAGCACAAGTATTGGTTTGTGTTTTGCAAATGCTCTTGCAATACTTATTCTCTGTTTTTGTCCACCTGAAAGTCCCACACCTCTTTCACCAATTACAGTGTCGTATTGCTGTTCCATTCTTTCGGCAAACTCACTAACCTGTGCATTTTTTGAGGCTTTTCTTACTTCTTTGGCTCCTATTTCATTTTTCATTCCAAGTTTTATGTTTTCGGAAATCGTATCTGAGAAAAGAAATACGTCCTGCATAACTACTGCAATGCTTTCTCTTAATTGCTTAAGTGTAAGTTCCCTTACATCAACTCCGTCTATTTTTATGCAGCCCTCCGTAACATCATAAAATCTTGAAAGTAAATTAATAATGGTAGTTTTTCCCGATCCGGTCTCTCCCATAATTCCAAGAGTTTTTCCAGCTTCAAGATTAAAACTTACATCTTCCAGTATCGGCTGGCTGTCTTCCTTTGCATATGACACATGGTCAAATGTTATATTTCCCTCTACCTTATCAAGAATAAACGGATTATCAATTTCTTTTATTGTTGGCTTTTCTTTGTAAATTTTCTTTATTTTTCTGTTAGAGGCAATAGCTGATGAAAAGTTGTTTGTAAGCCAGCCAAGCATTTCCATTGGCCATACTATGTTGTTTGAATACTCTACCATGGCACCCAGGGAACCTAATGACAGGTTTCCGTCAATAGCGAATTTTCCACCTACAAGTAGTGTCAGCAATGGCAGTATTTTTGTAACAACGGAAAAATACGGATAATATTTTACAAAAACCTTTGACTGCTTCATGTTAAGTTCATAGTAACGGTTGTTATGAGACAGAAATTTTTTTATTTCATATTTTTCCCTTGCAAATGCCTTTACGGTTCTGACTCCCGCAAGATTTTCCTCTGCTACAGTATTTAATTCCGCATTTTCTTCACTGATTTCTTCATACACCGCCCCTAGTTTTCTCTCCATTATAATGGCAATGCAACCGCAAAATACCATTGCTATTGTTGGAATTATTGCAAGCCTCGCATTGGTTTTGTACATACAGAACAGCACAATCGTTGTATGAATGACAACCTCTATTAAAAGCATACTTACATAGCTTAAGCCGTCCCATATTTTGTCAATGTCATCTTTTATTCTGGACATTAATTCCCCTGTGTCGGTTCTATCAAAAAAATCTTCACTTAGATTCTGTGTATGTATGAACAAATCTTTTCGCATTGAACTTGCAATATCTGAGCCAAGGCAGTCGAAAGTATATTCTTTAATGTATTGAAAAATACATCTTCCAACACCAATTGCAAAAATTCCAAGAAGCAGATATTTTAATTTGGATATCTGTCCTCCTACAATTACATCATCTATAATGTGTCTGGTAAACTGTGGTGACATTAAATCCAGCGTTACTGCTATTATCATGGAAACAATTGCCAATAGATATCTGTATCGGTGTTCATATATGTATGATGATATTCTTTTCACCGTTTTTCCCCTCCTTTTTTTCTCGAATTATATTATTTATAAAATGTTTTCTGTAATAGAAAAAAACTGCAGTAGGAAACTACCACAGTCTTTATATATGCATAAATTTATTTTTCACACACTTAATTATATAAAACGGAGGTAGTTTCTAATGATTTATTTAATTTCTTATCTATAATATAAATATTATTCTTCATTGTTTTACCTCCTTTTGATTTTTCTTTCTTTATTAGGGTAAGTTATTTATGGGGATTTGTCAATATTGAAATGGGAATTAAGATTTTGTTGGGTTCATTTTCACCAGACGACTTTGCACAGGATGCCTGTCTACCTTATCTTTTTTGCTTGACCAATAAATTTTAGTTCTAAAAGTTTCAAGGCTTTCTTCAATGTCGTCAAATTCTGTTTGATAAATACTTTCAGATGTTATACCCTCATATTCAGAAATTTTACTTTCAAAAAAAATATCATTGAGTTCTAATACCTTATTTACACATACAACAAAATTTCCTTGTCCTTTTTTCCATAGTTCAAAATGATAAGCTTCCTGACAAATTTTATTTGATTTCCTTTTTAAAGATTAATTATTGCCTATTTCGATTTTGACAATAACTCCTCTTTTGTAATTATAGGCTCTGTTTTAAACACCTCTATTTTATCTTCTTCTAATTATATTTTTAACATATTACTCTCTCCTGCTTATATTGTTGTTCTTTACTTGTATTATATCAATACATTTTTATCAATAATCTTTATATAGTATCAATACAAATTACAAAAGCCTAACAGAAGAAAGATATCTACTGATATCACTCTCTTCTGTCAGGCCTTTGAAAAGGGAATTGTCACTAGGCCGCGACAAATATATTTAAATTTTCCTATTTACTATAATTATCAGGTAGCGAAGCTGATAATCACACTATATCGAATATACGTTCGGTTGTCAATACTATTTTTCTATTTCAAAGACTAATTCTATTACAGCAGCCAACTGCTGTTTTGTTCTCTCCTTATTTAGATATCATAACTTTTTTATCACATCTAATATTTCTCAGTCTTATATTGCATATATTCAGATATTTAATATTATTATTTTTACAATTCAAATTTACGAGTTTCTTATTCTTATTGAGTTTAAGTGACTTTATTTTATTATCATTACATTTCAATATTTTTAACAACTTATTTTTCCTAACATTTAACTTAGTAAGCTTATTATTACTGCAATTTAATGTCTGAAGTTTTGTATTTTTAGTTATATTTAAACTTTTAAGTATGCATCTTTCAACATTTAATTTTCTTAATTTAGGCATTTTTGTTGTATTAATTGACTTTAATTTCCTGCAATTTGTAATATATACACCATCAAGAACAGGCGTTTTACCAATACTTATTTTTCTTAAACTAGCCAGTTTATTTAACGACAAATATTTTAATTGTTCTTTTTTTCCTATATTTATTTGTCTTAGTTTATCTTTCGTAGTAGTATCTCTACTAATGTTGATACTTTTTAGCTTGTTATTATTAGTTACATCTAAAACCGTAATATTCATACAGTTGACAAGTTGAAGTTTCTTTAGTTCGCTAAGCATTCCAACATATAATTTATTTGGCTTGTAATTGCTTATTCTAATTTCCGTAATTTTGCTATCTTTCGGCAATGTTAACTCTTCGGTATTTGGATTTAAAATCGATACTCTCGTAAGTTTTGAATTTTTACTCAAATCAAGATTTGTAATATTTGTTTCATGCAAATGAATTGCCTTCAAATCAGTCAAATATTCAATTCCCTTAAGTGAAGCAATATTTCTCTCTAAATTACTATCTCCCCCATCAAAATATATGCTTGTTATTTTTGTTAATTCATCACTTGATAAATAACCATTTTTATCCGTATCATAATAAATTATCCTTTTTCTAAAAATAGCATCTGGGAAATTCACATTGTCAATTTTTATTTCTTCAACAGTATTTGCACTAACGCTTCCATTCATACAAAGACTAAATAAAAAAATAAAAATCACATACATTAATCTTTTATTTCTCATAAATATTTCTCCTCTTATCACATTATTTTATTATATGGTCACCAAATTACTGTAACAACTTAATCACCATATGACGCATTTCTCAAAAGCGTAGCATCACTAGCTACTGAACCGCCTTCACTTTCTGTCGTTTTGTTACAATATGTGTATAGTTTATGTAATTTATATGTGGAATAATTATTATGTACAAATTGTTTATAATTACCTACAGTTCCGGTATCGAAATATCTTTTCATTGCCTTAATTGTAGAACTTCTTGCACCCAATTCTCTTTCGGCAAAGTACGTTGTATTATCAGCATTTGTATTCCAATTATCTGTATGATTAATATTTACATATGCACCATTCTGATAGCCATATGCCTTATGTGCATATGCATCTCCAATAACATGTAGTGCCATTCCGAACACAATCAATGACTTTTCCCAATTAGTATCTGCATAACTTGGCCAAGGAAATCTGCTTATCCTATCTTTTATTCCAGCCACATTTGCCCCTGCTACTGTTGTCGTTCCATTCAAATATCTATTGTACCCATCACTGTATATTTCATAGGCTGCATGAGTAAGATATATATAATTTGCTACATAATTTTTGTACCCATGTAAAAATGAGGAGTCATCACTTTGCCCATAATTTGAAGGAAAAATTTCGTCAATTTTTGTTGCTCCATATTTAATCCTATTAATTTCCCAATCTTCTAAATATACATTATTACTATCATACCCTAATTGAACAAGATATTGATGTTCTTCTTGCCACCATCTTGCCTCAACTAAATCTTCTTCATTAAATTTATGAATCTCTTCATTGTTTTCTATTATTTTTACATTTAAATTACCATTATCGTACTGATTTCTTAATGCATCATAATTATCTATAGCATATTTCAAATCTATTATACCATATCCTGTCCCCGATTCAATTAATTCTTTAGCACTCGCATTCATCAACTGCCTAACAAAATCATTTGATACATTTTTATCTATTCCTAATAATACAGCTGCAACTGCTGTAACATGTGGTGCTGCCATACTAGTTCCATCAGCCGCTGTCAATCCTCCAAATGGTCCTACTACCCTTATCATTTCACCAGGAGCCATCAATTCTATCTCTTTACCTATTACGCTACTTTTACTAACTTCTCCTTTAGAATTCACACCACCAACAGCAATAACTTCCTTAAATGCTGCCGGATATTCTATTTTAATTCCTGTATTTCCAGCTGAAGCAACTAATATAATATTTTCTGCATATGCGTCTTTAATTGCTTTTTCTAATGCTTCTGAATACACAGTTGTACCCAAGCTCAAATTTATAATATCTACATCCTGTTCAATTGCCCAATATATTCCTTCTATAACCCTACTAATTGGTGCAACATTATTATCATCTAAAACTTTAGCAGAATATAATTCTACATTTGGATTTATCCCTTCTACATTATTCTCTCCGTTAGAACCAGCAATTATTCCAGCCACACTAGTTCCATGCCCTGAATAATCTTCAAAAAACAGTAAGTTATCTTCCTTATCATCAACTAAATTAATTCTTTCTTTTACTTTTATTCCTGATATTGCATCCACTCCTGAGTCAATAATAGCAACTTTCACTTTTTGATTAGAATTAATATTAGCCTTATCTGCATTAATCATCTGTAAATTCCACGCAACATCTCTATCTATTCCTTTATTTTTACTAATTGTTCGAGGTTTTGCTTTGACATTTGCTTTTACTTTTAAATCCTCTTCAATTATGATGTTGCTATCTTCATTCAGTTCTTCTGCTTCTTGTTCTGAAAGTTCCGGGTTCTATACTTTACTTGGGGGTAAGGTATAGTTCCTTTTTTATCTTTTGTGATATTTCCACAAAAAAAGTTGGCATAGATAAAATAATCTCTTATAATAGAATCACCGCAAAACCAAAAAGGAGATTATTACTATGCCTAACAATGATTATATTTCAAATATACTGGAAATAAAAGACCTTTTTATCACAAATATTGATTATACATCAAAAGAAAACCATATTTATTTCACGTTAAAGCGTAAAGACTGTGTCTGTCCTCACTGTAAAGCCATAACCAACAAAGTTCATGACTACAGGACTTCCATTATTAAAGACAGCCCCATTATGGGAAAAAGTACTTTACTTCATTACAGAAAACGGCGATACCATTGTGATTCATGCAACAGACATTTTACGGAACCTTTTTCACTTCTTCCTAAGAACTGTCGCCTTACCACCCGTTTATGTTTTGAAGCAATACACCTGTTAAAGAGTTCTCTTAATGTTTCAAACGTCGCATCACAGCTGGGAATATCCGTTTCCTCTATTTTCAGACGCCTCAGGGACATCAAACATCAGAAACCGAAAACTCTTCCTTTAGTACTTTCAATTGACGAATTTAAGGGGAATTCGGGTGGAAATAAATATCATTCCATTCTGACAGTCCCAAAGGAACATAAAGTTTTTGACATTCTTCCTTCAAGAACGCAATACAGACTTGAAGAATACTTACGAGACTTTTCAAACCGCAAGGATGTTCGTTACTTTGTCATGGATATGTACAAAGTTTATAAGGATATTGCACAGAGGCTGTTGCCTAACGCAACCATTGTTATTGATAAATTCCATGTGGTTAAGCAGGTAACCGGTGCTACCGAAAGAGTGCGAATTAGGATAAAAAAACAGATGCATCCTTCAAAGAGAAAATATTTCAAACGAAGCCGTAAATTAATTCTCGCTCATAAAGATAAATTAAATAAAGAAAATCTTGAGGCTCTTGAAGTAATGTTACAACAATCAAATGATCTCGCTCAGGCTTATTATTTAAAAGAACTTTTTTATGACTTTATGGACTCTAAAAGCAGCTCCGAAGCCAAACCCAAACTTCGTAAATTTATTAATGCCGTCTCTGTCAGTGAACTGGCTGAATTCAATTCAGTACTTACTACACTTGCTAATTGGGCAAAATACATACTTAATAGTTTTGATTGCCCATATACAAACGGATATACTGAAGGAATGAATAATAAGATTAAAGTAATTAAGCGGAATGCTTATGGATATAGAAATTTTGAAAATTTCAGAAACAGAATAATGTTATCATGTGATACTATATAAAAATCGTGTGTGATTTATAATCACACACGATATATATAAGGGATTACCCCCATGCTTGACAAAGAGCCAAAATAAATGCAAACAGTACTATTTGCATTTAATTATAATCTTCACGTTAATTCGTCCGCTATGCAATCGTCTTAAAATTTTAGATTCCTGTACATCATGCATAGTAGAAACATACAGGTACTCATCCTCCGTATCTAGTATAATTCCAACCATAACATTGTCCTCGTATTGCATTCCGTGCTACCACTTTATATCTGCGATGACTGAGAAGCTCGACTTCACTTCGTTTTTTCTCGCTCATCTTAGCCATCCTATGATGGCAGAAACATAAAAAGAACTCCTCGAGTAAACTCGGGAGTTCTTTCCATATTTCTGCCATCGCAGATATAACTATCTCTTTGAAAACTGTGGTGCTCTTCTGGCTGCCTTGAGACCGTATTTCTTTCTTTCTTTCATTCTTGAATCTCTTGTTAAGAATCCAGCCTTCTTTAATGCAGGTCTGTTATCAGCATCAGCCTGAACTAATGCTCTTGCGATACCATGTCTGATAGCACCAGCCTGTCCTGTGTATCCACCACCGTGAACACTGATCTTGATATCGAACTTGTCTGTAGCACCGATTGTTTCAAGTGGCTGACGAACGATTACCTTTAATGTTTCAAGACCAAAGTAATCATCGATATCTCTTTTATTAATTGTTATATTTCCTGTACCAGGCATTACATATACTCTGGCAACACTGCTTTTTCTTCTACCTGTTCCATAATACTTTTCTGTAGCCATGTTATTTCCTCCTATCAGTTAACTAAAATGTTAATTCTTCTGGTTTCTGAGCTGCATGTGGATGTTCAGCACCAGCGTAAACAAAAAGTTTCTTCATCATGCTTCTTCCCAAAGGTCCCTTTGGAAGCATTCCTTTAACTGCAAGTTCAATAACGCTTTCAGGTTTCTTAGCAAGTTTTTCTTTAAGAGTTACTTCTTTCATACCACCAACATATTCTGAATGATGATAATAAACTTTCTGCTCTAACTTCTTACCTGTCACTTTAATCTTATCTGCGTTTGTAATAATAACATAGTCACCTGTATCAATATGAGGTGTGAACTGTGGTTTGTTCTTTCCTCTTAAAATCTTAGCAACTTCTGATGACAAACGTCCTAATGTATATCCTGTAGCATCAACTACATACCATTTTCTCTCAATATCTGCTGGACTAGCCATATATGTTTTCATTGGTTTACCTCCTGAAATTTTGCTTATCTTTTTATATATGTTTCCATGTCCGTACCGGGGCTTTGGCTAGGGCACAAAAACCAACGTGCATAACACGTCACAATAAAAAGAATTATACACTATGAAAAAAACACTGTCAATTAGATTTTTTCAAAATATTATATTTTTTTGAAAAATATAGCCATTAACGTTTTTAGTCTACACTTGTTACAATCCATTTACCATTTTTTGTTGAAGCTGATACGATAAATCCATCATAATAAAACATTCCATCGTACTCACCTTCATCAAGACAGCTTTTTGCTTTCTCCTGCTTTTTGTACTTACCGATTGCATCTACCAAATCATCTAATGACTTTCCTACATATTTCTTTGCTTCTTTTTTTGCATCCTTGCTGCTAACTGTGTTTTTCTTTGGTGTTTTCTTTACCACTTTCTTAACAGCCTTTGTAGGAGCTTCTGTTGCTTTTTCCGTAACAGCAGCTGTTGCCTGTTCTTTTGTAACTTTTTCCGTCTTTTTTTCTTTCTTCTTTACTACTTTTTTAGTTTCTTCCACAGTTGTCTCCTGAACTGCGGTTTCCTCTACCGTTGTTTCTTCTACGGTTGTTTCTACTGCTGTAGTTGTTTTATCCTTATTATCATTGCCACATGCACTTACAACCATCATTGTCATGGCAAGAGTTGCCACTATTAAATATTTTTTCATTAGTTCTTTCCTCCAATTTATACTTACTCTATTATAAATGATTTTTCTATATTGTATACCTTTTTTTATCACTACTCTTCAAACTCTAACTCTGTCTTTACTCCGGAACTATAATATTCACTGCCCTTCTGGGTAATCACATCAATGTCATATGTTCCTGCATCACAAATTGCAGTATTAAGATACATTCCAAAATCATAACCGTCATTTTTACTACTTTCATCCATCGCTGTGGGAAAGGCTTCAAATATATATTGCTTCTTATTGTTTTTCAGTCTTACAAAGATTTTTCCGTCATTGCTTATATATTTTTTATCAACATGACCGCTTATTGGAAGATAATCCTCCATATCTCCCACTTCCAAGGTCGTCTGACTTTTTACTTCTCTTGGATTAATATTGACCTGTCTTTCGGGAGCCGGCATGTCAGGTGTTCCTTCTATTAATGAAGGAATATGTCTTTCCACCAGTTCTATTACAATAGCATCCGCATCTTTCTCCTCCGGAATTTGCCAGTCATATGGCACAGCCTTTGTATAATATCCATTTTTATATTCGTCGGCTACAAATGGAATTAGTGCATTTCCGAAAGAATCCCTGTACATTACTATAGAATCATTCTTTCCCTGACTCTCGGTTTCATAGGTAATTGCCGTTACATCATTTATTTTTGAAGTAACTTTATATGTATGTTCCCTGAGATATTTTATATTAGAATCCTTCTTATGACCTTTTGGGAATAGCATTTCATACAAATCCCCTGAAAAATCCTTAGTTACTTTATAAGATTCATTGCTATAATCGTAATGTTTCTTATTTAGATTATTAAGCATCAGATTACATGCCATGGCAGCTCCCTGATTGTTCCAGTGGCTATCCAGTTTGTGATAGACCTGTTTGCCTGATTTTGCAATAGCATCTTTCAAATCAACAGTGTTTATCTTTTGCTTTTCCATTTCTTTTTTCAGCATTGAATAATTGTTTGAAGCGCTGATTTTTATATACCTTTTGGGCATATATTGGGGATAAATTGAATTTTTATTCGGTGCAATCACAAACAAAAACTTTCTGTTATTTTTCAGGGCATTTTCCTGTAACAGTGACAATACTTTTCCACAGGAAAATATCTTCCTTTCGGATAATGTATTTCGTCCCAAATAATCATCCATTGTTTCGCTAAAGAAAAGATAACCGTCTTTTCCTACTATTACTTTGTCATTTCCTGACTCTGAAAAAACTGCCTTTTTTATTACAGCATCCCCTTCTATCATTTCCTGTCTGAATGCAAAATTGTCTGAAAAATAATTATTTAATTCGTCAAAAAACTTTATATTAACTTTTCCCTCTTTTTTTATTTGAGGAAAACTTTGTATGTTCCTCTTTTCCGCACCGGCATCAGTTTTATAAAACAACATCCCTATGGATGGTATACAAATCAGTGCAAAGAAAACTGCTATAAATATTTTTTTCTTCATTACTGTCTCCCTGTTTAAAATCTAAAATAGATAAAAGGATTATATGTTGCCGTTGCAAGACTCATAATACATATTACAAGTAAAACAACATCTACAATGTACAGTGAGATTTCCACTACATTGCTGCTACACTTTGATTTAAAGACATTTACCACCTTTTCCCTGATAGGATATGCAAATATTAATGCCACAATCAAAATAAACATGTAATAGGGACTAAGAAGCCCTGCCACATAGCTTGCTGATTCAATGCTCAGGCTAAAGTTTGTAAACATACTCTTCAGCATGCTAAGACCATAACCTACAGTATCTGCCCTGAACATTACAAAGGCGGACACAACAACAATCAATGTAATAATATTTTTAATTACATTATTTTTTATTTTTATGACACTTCCAATGGTATCTTCAATAACATTGGCAACACCATGAATAAGTCCCCATATAATAAATGTCCAATTGGCACCGTGCCACATACCTGTCAGGGCAAATACAATAAGTTTATTAATTTCACATCTTGCCTTTCCCTTCCTATTTCCTCCAAGAGGTATGTATACATATTCCCTAAACCACATTGATAATGAAATGTGCCATCTTCGCCAGAAATCCTTTATTCCTTTTGCACTATATGGATGATTAAAATTCTCACTAAATTCAAAGCCGAATATTTTTGCCATTCCTATTGCCATATCCGAATAACCACTGAAATCGTAGTATATCTGAATGGCGTAGGCAATTGCACCTGCCCATGCCACAATAAAGTTATATTCGTTTATATTTAAGGCAAAAACGCTGTCCGCAATATGTCCTGCTGCATTTGCAATAATTAATTTTTTCGTTAACCCACGTATAAACTTACTTATGCCTTCCGCAGTTTTATCTATCGTGCTTACTCTGTTATCAATCTGCTTTTGTATTTCGTTATATCTGATAATTGGCCCTGCAATAAGCTGTGGAAAAAATGATATATAAAGCATCAATTTAAACAGGTTTTTCTGAACCACTTCCGGTTTTCTATACACGTCAATTACATAAGACAATGCCTGGAATGTAAAAAATGAAATACCTATAGGCAATGTAATGCTAGGAACGTGTATACTTAATCCGGTAACATGATTTATGTTTTCAACAAAAAATCCTGCATATTTAAATACTCCCAGCACTCCAATATTCACAACTATTGAAATAACAAGCATTAATTTTTGTACTGCAGAGTGATTTTTTGTATAAGCCAAGTACTCAAATAACCCAAACAAATAATTAACAATTATTGATGCAATCATAAGAAGTACGTATATTGGCTCACCAAATCCATAGAAAATTAGGCTTGCCACTATTAATAAAGCATTTTTCACCTTTAAATTCGGCATAATAAAATATAACCCGCAAACTATTGGTAAAAATGCAAAGAGAAATATAGCCGAACTAAAAACCATTTCTTCTTCCCCTTATATTTTTCTTTTATCAACTGCATGACAATTGTAGTTGCTGTATGAAAGATTAAAATATTTTTTGTAATCTTTTGCTCTTGCAAACAATGCATCATATACTTTTCCATTAAGCTCTACCCATGCATGTTCTGAGTCATGAGCTACATATACGGTTTTATATCCTGCTTCATGAAGCATAAATGCCAATGCTGCAGATTCTGATACACAACATCCGTCTCCTTTTTTAAAGATGTCATCGGCAAAAGTCGATTCCCAGCCTTTTTTCTTATAAATAGGTTTTAAGAATCTATATCTCTTATACGGAGCCTTTGCAATCCAGTCAAAACATTTTCTTAATTTCTGTTCTTTTGTATCTGTAGATTTACAAATAGAATCCACTTTCTTCTTTGCCATGATCATTGTATTAATTTTGTCAACACTTAAGGATGTCTTCTTCGCTTTACCGCCTTTAGTTATGGCTATTCCGTCTACTTTCCCCTTTGTAGCCATCTTTCCATTATTTCTTCCAAAATAATAGTAGTCGCCTTTATATTTTTTCCATCCTTTAGTCATTACACCATTCTTTTCAAAAGAATATGTGGCTTTTTTTATTTTAATAAATTTGTTTTTAACTTTTTTGCCCTTTAACTTGTAATATGTATTTCCTTTTTTAGTAACAAATTTTCCCTGAGGTTTTTTCTTTTTAACCTTTGTCTTCTGAGGGTTATTTTTGCCTATCGGATTAGCACCCTTCGTTACCTTTTCAAAAGATTCTGTAGTTACATTTACAGTCGTTGATGTTTCCTGAACCTTTGTTGTTTCATCATTTGCAGATGCAGATGCTACTGTCAACATTCCGATGCAGATAAGCGCTGTCAGCACTAACATTAAATGCTGAAAAAAACTTCTCTTACTCATAACTTCCTCCTTTTTGACACTTACAAACAAATAGACGGTTACCGCTTACAACTGGCATCCGTCTATTTTTTATATAATGCAAATGTCATCCTCTGCGTTTTTTCATTAGAATAATATCATTGCATTATTTATAAAGCAATCTTTTCTTTGTTACAATTGTGTTACATTGTGTAATACAATTTTATTCTGCTAAAAATACCTTATAACTCTTATATGCCTCGTATACGTCAGCCTTGCTTGTAACTTCGTATGGTGCATGCATGCTGAGCACAGGAACACCGCAGTCTATTACATTCATTCCGTACAGTGCCATAATGTATGCAATAGTTCCACCGCCACCTGCATCTACTTTTCCAAGTTCAGACATTTGGAATGTAACATTGCCATCATCCATTATTTTTCTGATTTTTGCCAGATATTCCGCATTGGCATCATTTGAGCCGGACTTTCCTCCTCTTCCCGTGAATTTATTAAAGACAACTCCACCGCCAAGATACGATGAACTCTGATTTGAAAATACATCTTTATATAACGGATCAAAAGCTGCGTTAACATCTGATGATAACATCATACTGTTTTTCAATGCTCTCTTTAATTTGAGTTCACTGTAGTCTCCATTTAAATTAATTAATTCTGCTAACATATTCTCAAAGAAACGTGACTGCATTCCTGTTGCACCTACACTTCCGATTTCTTCTTTGTCTACAAGAAGACAACATGTTGTGCGTTCTTTTGCTTCAACATCAAGCATTGCCATTAACGATGTGTAGGCACATACTCTGTCATCCTGTCCATATGAAAGAACCATACTCTTATCAAGTCCCATTTCCCTTGCCGGTCCTGCCGGAACAACTTCAAGCTCTGCTGACATAAAATCATCATCCTCGATATCATACTGTTCTTTCAGTATCTGCAAAACTCCTGCCTTTACTTTATCTTTCTCTTCATCTTTTAAAGGAATACTTCCAATTAATAAATCAAGATTTTCTCCTTCAACAACTGTTGTGGCCTTTTTATCCATCTGCTTTGATGCCAAATGGATAAGTAAATCCGTAACACAAAATACAGGATCATTCTCTTTTTCACCAATATTTATTTTTACGGTTGTTCCGTCTTTTTTTACTACTACACCATGAATTGCGAGGGGTAATGTAACCCACTGATATTTTTTAATTCCACCGTAATAATGAGTGTCAAAATATGCCATACTCTTTGATTCATATAAGGGATTCTGTTTTAAGTCCATTCTTGGTGAATCAATATGGGCACCAAGAATGTTCATTCCATCTTCCAACAGAGCAGTTCCTACATTAAACAAAGCTATGGCCTTATTCATATATACTCCATAAATTTTATCTCCCGGCTTTAGCGGTTTACCATTTTCTATTACTTCTTCAAGAGAAACATATCCGGCTTTTTTCGCCATTGCCACACTTTCCTCAACACATTCTCTTTCTGTCTTACATGTTGTTAAAAAGTCAATGTAAGATTTGTTTAAATCTGTTAACTTCTGCAAATCTTCAGCATTATATTTTTCCCATGCATTCTTTCTTTCCATATTAGTCACCTTCAATATTTTTTCAAATATTTCCTTTCTGCAAAATATTTATCTGTGTCAATACATATTATACTACTTACTTTACTCATTTTAAATAACACTATTCATCATACTCTATTCCTATGAGAGTAAGCCCTCTTGCGGGAGCCTTGGGTCCTGCTGCATATCTGTCCTTTGCCTCTATTATTTCAGCTACATGTTCCGGCGGATATACATTTAAACCTACCTTCATAAGAGTACCCACAATTATTCTCACCATATTATAAAGAAAACCATTTCCCGAAATTCTTATGGTAATTACGTCATCCTGCTTTGATACATCTAAACTGTAAACTGTTCTTACTGTAGTTTTAACCTGACTTCTTGCTGAACAAAAGCTTGCGAAATCGTGCTCTCCCACAATATATTCCGCTGCCTTTTTCATTTTATCCACGTCTAATGGCATATATACGAAATGTGTATATAGCCTTTTCATTGGATTCGGAAATCTTCTGTTTAAAATTTTATATTCATATGTTTTCGTGCTGTCACAATACCTTGGATGAAAATCCATTGGTACTTCCTCTGACTTTTGTATTCTTATATCATCCGGCAGTCTCTGATTTAAGGCAAAAGAAATTTTTTCTGCAGGTATTTTTGTTTCCGTATCAAAAACTGCCACATTTCCAATTGCATGCACTCCTGAATCAGTTCTGCTGGCACCGATTACTGCGATTTCTTCTCCTAACAGATTAGTCAGTTCTCTGTTTATAACCTCTTCAACTGTTATACCATTGATTTGAACCTGCCATCCGCAATAATTTGTGCCGTCATATGAAATTATCATTCTAACTCGCTTCATATCTTTTCCTAACTGCATTTTTATAAATAATTATTCCAAAGTAAATTTGTTCCTACAATAACCAAAATAAATACACCATAACTTGCATAAGCCACGTAATCTCTTTTTTCGTATTTAAGAGGTTTCATCTTTGTTCTTTTCCCACCATGGTAACATCTTGCTTCCATTGCTGTTGCCAAATCCAATGCTCTTCTGATTGAAGATATAAACAAAGGTATAAGAATTGGAACAAGGCTTTTTGCCTTCTGAAATATGTTTCCGGTATCAAAATCTGCTCCCCTCGCCTTTTGGGCCTTTGTGATTTTTTCTGTTTCCTCTACAAGCGTCGGTATAAATCTTAAGGAAAGAGAAATTATCATGGCAATTTCATGAACAGGAAACTTTATAACTTTCAAAAAACCAAATGACTTTTCTAAACCGTCGGACAAATCGTTAGGCGTGGTAGTGAGAGTCATTATGGATGTACAAATTATAAGATATACCAGTCTTACAGATATATATGCTCCTTTAATCAGACCTTCTTTTGTAATTACTATAAATCCCAGTTTTGCAACTGTCACTCCCGGCGTCAAAAATATATTTAATGCCGCGCTGAATAAAAGAATAAACAAAATACCTCTGACTCCCTTTAGCAGTTTGCCGAAAGGTACTTTTGACATTTTTATTGCTGCCAGCATAAATACCGTGAAAACAGCATATCCAAGTACGTTATCAATTAAAAACAACAGTACAACAAACACCATCGTTCCAAACAATTTAACTCTTGGGTCTAATTTATGAATTATTGAATTTTCCTGATAATATTGTCCAATTGTTATATTTGCCATTTTACCTTCCTATGCTCTTTAATATACTTTCTTTTGCTTCTTCAAGATTGATTATATCTTCATCAACATTAAATCCTTTTTCCTTTAATATATGCATTATATAAGTTATCTGTGGTGCAGCCAGTCCCATTTTTTCTAACTCTTTATAATGGGAAAAGACTTTATGGGGACTGTCATCATACATTACTTTTCCTTTATTCATAACAATTATACGCTCTGCATAATTTGCCACATCTTCCATGCTATGAGATACAAGAATTACACCAATGCCCTTTTTATCATGCAAATCCTTTATGCATTTGAGAATTTTATCTCTGCCCTTTGGATCAAGACCTGCTGTTGGTTCGTCCAGAATTATTATATCCGGCTCCATTGCCAGCACTCCTGCAATGGCAACTCTTCTTTTTTGTCCTCCTGACAATTCAAATGGAGATTTCTCATAAAGTTCTTTTGAAACTCCCACAAGTTCCAATGCTGCTTTCGCCTTCTTTATACATTCTTCTTTTTTCAACCCCTGATTTGATGGTCCAAAGCATACGTCTGAAATTACCGTTTCTTCAAACAACTGATGTTCCGGATATTGGAATACTAGTCCTACTCTTCTGCGTAACTGCTTTAAATCAAAATCCTTTTCACTTATATCCTTTCCATCGAAATAAACTGTACCTTCAGTGCATTTTTCAAGACCGTTAAAATGTTGTATAAGCGTTGACTTTCCTGAACCTGTATGACCTATTATTGCCACAAATTCACCTTTTTCTATCTCCAAATCAACATTTTTTAAAGCTGCATATTCAGTGCTGGTTCCTTTTTCGTAAACATAACTGACATTTTCTAATTTTATTGACATACCTGCCCTCCTAAAGCCTTAATCAGTTCATCTACCGTTAAGATTCCATCTTCAATTTCCAAGCCACTTTGCTTTAACATATATCCCAGTTCAGTGACCTGTGGAACCTCCAAGCCATAACTCTTAATTTCTTCTACTTTAGAAAAAATTTCTTTTGGAGTTCCCTGCTCTACAAGCTTTCCTTTATTCATCACAAAAATTCTGTCTGCATCTATGGCTTCATTCATATGATGGGTTATTAAAATTATTGTAATTTTCTTTTCTTTATTTAACTGATGAAGTGTTTCTATTACTTCTTTTCTTCCAACAGGATCTAACATTGCTGTAGGCTCATCAAGTACAATGCATTTTGGTTCCATGGCAATGATGCCTGCTATTGCGACTCTCTGTTTTTGTCCTCCTGAAAGTTTCAACGGAGACTTGTGTCTGAATGCAGTCATCTTGACCGCTCCCAATGCTTTCTCTACTCTCCGCCATATTTCATCTGTTGGTACCGCCATGTTTTCCGGACCAAAGGCAACGTCTTCTTCCACCATTGTTGCCACAATCTGATTGTCGGGATTTTGAAATACCATTCCTGCAGTCTGCCTTATATCCCAGATGCGTTTGTTATTTGTTGTTTCAATTCCATCGACCCACACCGTTCCTTCTGTTGGCATAAGCAACGCATTTATATGTTTTGCAAGAGAAGATTTTCCTGACCCGTTATGTCCAAGGATTACAATAAATTGTCCTGCTTCAATTTGAAGGCTTACGTTATCAATGGCCCTTACGGTTTCATTCTCCTCTTCGTCTCTATAATCATGTATTAAATTCTTTATATTTACTATTCCCATTAGCATTCTCCCGGTAGCACTAAACCTAACATATTTGCATTAATTTATTTTCTCACACTCTGGCAATTATTTTATTCTATTTGATGCTTTTTTGCAACTTAGACATTTTAAAATAAGTTGAATAACTTTTACCTTTGTGTTATTTTATAGCTTGGAGGCTTATTATGAAGGAAAACATGAAAAAATACGGAAAAAATTTCATTAATTTTATTGTGCAGAACAGGTGTACATTATATTTAACAATTCCATTTATTTTAATGGATTTAATAACGAGAATCATGGGATATAAGGTAAGCTTTTTCCCTGCATATTATCCGATTCCAAATATATTTACCATTGTATGGATTATTCTTTTTATTGGAGTTATAAGATGCCTTAAGGGAGTTGCAGGAAAAATAGCATATTGGATTATTTTTTTGATATTCTTTGCTCTATTTTTAACTAATATGATTTACTACTCACTTACGTCGTTTTATTTTAGTTTTAACCTATTATTAATGGCAGACGAAGGTAGTTCATATATTTTGGATACAATACTCCAGACCAATCCTTTTGTTTACATAATTGCTTTGGCTGTTCTTGTTATTGCAATTATTGTATATAAAAAAATGCCATCACAGAAGACATTTAAATTTAAGAAATTAGGTGTTGTATTTATAATTTTTGTTGTATTACATCTTTTAACTCCACTTCTTTTGGGTTCAGGCAATGACCACCTTAAATGGAATAGTTTTAAGAAGCCTAAAAATATTTATACCACTTACAGTGACAGCAATAAAAGCATGAGACTTTCCGGTCTCTATGAGTATTCTGTTAGAAACTTTTATATTACTTTCCTTAAGCCAAAGGAAAAGCTAAGTGATTCTGATAAGAAGTTCTTAGATGAAACTTACAATGCTAAAGATACAAAAACAAGTGATGATTACACCGGAATGTTTAAGGGAAAGAATGTTATTTTTCTTCAATTAGAAGGTATGGATAAATGGTTGTTAACAAAGGAAACCACACCTAATCTGTACAATTTAATGGAACACTCATTGAACTTCACGGACCACTACTCTATTTATACCGGTGGTGGGTCCACATTTAATTCAGAGTTTGCCGTTAACACTGGTTTTACAACGCCAATATCTTTTACAGAGAATGTGTACGCTTATAATACAAATACCTTTGACTACACTTTAGCGAAACTCTTTAAAACACAGGATTACACCGTTAATGCCTTCCATATGAATTCCGCGGATTTTTATTCCAGAGGCATTAATTACAAGAGCTGGGGATACGACAACTACTTTGGTTTAGCAGATATTGCAAAATATGATACATTGGATTTTGAACTTGATCGCCAGTTAATTTTAAATAAAACTTTTTATAAAAATATGTTCGGACAGAAAGGTAAGTTTCTTGACTATATAATTACCTACACACCTCACACTCCTTTTACAACCAAAAAGGAAGTTGGAAAATTAGTTGCTGAAATGAAATATGGAAAGGGAAAAGTTCCCGATTTGTCCGAAGAAGAAACAGCAAAACTTATGGTTGGAGAAACGGATTACATGGTTGGTCTGCTTATACAGGCTCTAAAGGACAATAATCTCTACGATAATACAGTAATCGTTGCCTATGCTGACCATTATCTTTACACCCTTAACGATAAGAGTGTTTTAGACAAATATAAAACGACTGATAACAACCTTATAAACAACACTCCATTTTTTATATGGAGTAGTGATATAAAGCCACAAAACATTAATAAAACTACAATGCAGATGAATATTCTTCCTACCGTGCTTAACTTATTTGGCATTGACTATAACAGTAATTATTTTCTTTGCAAAAACGCCCTTGCAAAAGACTATCAGGGGATTGCATTCTTCAGCGACTATTCATGGTATGACGGAAATGTTTATGTGGAAAACGGTGTGGTTACAAACAACAAAACAATAAGCAGGCAGGATTTAAATTCGAAAAGCAGCCTGGTACATGACATAATCCGCAAAAACGACTTAACATTAAAATACGATTATTTTAAGAATAAATAAATATTAAGTGCCAAAAATTTTGAAATTTGAGATTGAGGCATAGCAAAACAGAGTTATAGGTAAC